>PDWJ01000628.1_pt1 | contig 96982 bp, 94 predicted proteins | sample 1430881 | NCBI WGS metagenome assembly PDWJ01 (sample SAMN01162460, study PRJNA174530) | Oral metagenome, whole genome shotgun sequencing project. | biome: Marine environment; feature: Marine mammal; material: Swab sample of the gingival sulcus; isolation source: swab sample of gingival sulcus...
CTGTCTGTTTCATGGGAAAACCTCCTTGAGCTTTCCCACCTTAACAAACCGGACAGTTTATGTGTTCTTACTGAGGACAGTTTATTTGTTCTTAACAGGCACCCAGCCATGACTTGACCTGGCCGGGGATCAAGGCCACAATGCTTCACTATCACGTGGGCCCTACTCCATACGTTTCACTATTCTTTCATTCCTCACCACAGCAACAAGGTCTGCCTCCCATGACATCTTCTCAATCAACCGCCAGTTATGCCCAGAGCATTGCGTCCGATATATTTGCCATGATCTCTTCATCCAGAGAACAAGGCATCAATCTGGATGGGGGATTTCAGAATGAGGCCATTTCCAACCAGAACATGGCCATCCGTTATCTGTTTTTTACCCAAAAACAGCTCCTGCACATGGGACTGTTCCCCAAGGATATGAGAAAACGCTTCAAGGCCTCGAATATCCTTGCCATTGTGGAACAGCATGGTAAGGCCGTATCCGTGAATCTGTTATGTACCTTGAACCATACCTTTTCTTCCATCACTTCTGTCCAGGACGTCGAAACCAATCTCCTCCCTGCGGAACTCAACAAATTTGCAGATGCTGTCCGGCGTGTCCTGGCTGAAGATTTGCAAGAGGCCCAGGCCACAACATCGACGTCATAGGTGCCCTTGGAAACGGACAACACGCAATCCCATAATAAAAAAGCCCCTCAGGCACACGGGGCTTTTTTATTATGGAGTTGTCCGACAAAATCTGATCACCTACTCAGAGGTGAAACAGCGTTTACAATCCTCACGCAGAAGTGCATCTCCCTGCCTCCTGGCCTCCAGCCACGCTAAGGTCTCACGTACATCCAGAGTTCCCGCATAGATGGCCTTGCCCGTGATAACCCCCTGCAGTCCCTGTTGGGCAAGGGGATACAGAGCCTGAACGTCTCTGATGGTAGCAATACCACCGGCTGCCAGGACAGGTACTGAGGCCAGGGTAAGCACATCCTTCATGGCCTGGATATTGACCCCTGACTGCATTCCATCTCTGGCAATGTCCGTATAGATGAAAAAACTCGCCCCCTGACCTTCCAGGCGGGAAACGACCTCTTCCACACGCAATCCAGCATCCTCAACCCATCCTCTGGTCTTGAGTTTCCCATCCTTGGCGTCCAGGGACACCCCGATTCTTCTAGGAAAGGCCTTGCACAGGTTTGCGAACACATCTGGGTCTTCCAGGGCCACGGTGCCAATGATCAGCCTTGCAATGCCTGCATCCAGATAGGCCCCGGCCACATCAAGATCCCGTATCCCGCCGCCAAGTTGGATGGGAATCGTGATCTGCGAACACATGGCTGTAATGAGATCAATATTTCTGGGAAGCCCGCTAAAAGCGCCGTCCAGGTCAATAACATGCAGCCATCTGGCACCCATTTCAGCCCATTGACGGGCAACAGCTACCGGGTCTGTATCAAAGACCGTGACCTGATCCTCAATCCCCTGTTTGAGGCGCACGCATTGTCCGTCTTTGATATCCACCGCAGGCAATAGTATCATAGTCCTAACTCCTCAAGACAATGGGCCAGGCCCTCCCTGCCCATCTGTTCAACAGTGATCCACTGACCCTTGCGTTTGAAAAAGGTTGATGCGTCAAAGATGTCCTCGGTCAAGGAATGCTGTACCTCTTCATAATGGGCCCTTTTCAGCGTCTCGTTGGTCAGGTCAATCAGATACAGATCCATCATAAGACCCGCAGGCTGATTCACACCCCAGGCACTGCCCTGGCGCTTCTGCCAATGAAAGATACAAGGTACGAGCAGATAATCCGCAGACACACACCTGCCCACCTCCATCCAGAAAGGAACAGCCGAGACCCTGGAACGGTTCTGTTTGGCCAGTAAAATTTCACGGCATTGCCGGACAACGCCCGGCCCCAGATACGGGGTCGCTTCCGTCCGCTTACTCAGGCGAAGGGCCAGGGCCTCGTCCATAAACCCAATGGCATCGGATGGCACAGCCTTCATGTCCTCGGGAAGATGTCCGTCCAGGACTTCCCACCCGTGGACAGGCTGGGAAAAGCCAGCAACCGCCAACGTTGCAGACAAGGGAACAGGCAACACCTTATTTTTTGATGCGCATGAAGCAAGCAGCAGCATGAGCACAATCATCCCGACAATCTTTACCAAGTCCCTCATGAATCCAGAACCCCCTTGGTGCTGAACACGGTGTCCTGGGTTGGTGTCAGGGCCTGACGCAAGGCCAGACCAAGTCCTTTGAATACAGATTCAAGCATGTGATGGCCATTCATCCCGTACAAAATATGGATGTGCAGATTGATCCCGGCCTTCATGGCAAAGGATTTGAAAAACTCGCGCCACAGATCCTTTTCCTGTCCAGCAATAATCGGGGGCAGATCCGTTTCCTGATACACCAGATAGGGACGGCCAGAAATATCCACCACCACCTCGGTCAAGGCCTCGTCCATAGGCACCTTGGCCCATCCCACCCTTGCGATACCGGCCTTATCTCCCAGTGCATTGTGCAGGGCTTCACCCAAAACCAGCCCTATATCCTCAATGCTATGATGGGCATCAATATGATAATCTCCCCTACAATGGATTTCCAGATCAAACCTGGCCCAAAAACCCATCAGGTCAAGCATGTGGTCGGCAAACCCATACCCTGTCCTGATGGACGTTGTGCCGGTTCCGTCTACATGACAGTCGATTTCAATACCTGTCTCGTTGGTTACACGTTCGATATGGGCGTGTCTTATAGCCATAGGCACCTTCCTCAATCCATAAGGATAAACAGCGTTTGTGTGGGGGGCATGGACAAAGAGTCCTGATGGGGGCAGGCAGCAACCGCCTGGCGGCTACTTTGTTGGCGCAGCATTGTCGTCTTCGGTGGTATCCGTACGAGACGGCTTCTTTTTCCCAAAAAAATGGGCCACCCATATTCCCAGTTCGTACAAAATGACAAGAGGCCCGGCCATGAGGGTCTGGGAGACCACATCGGGAGGGGTCAGCACGGCTGATACCACAAAGGCACACAAGACAGCGTACTTACGTTTCCTACGCAATCCATCTGACGTGACCATGCCCAGCCGGGCAAGAAAAAAAATGAATAAGGGCAGCTCGAAAATGACCCCAAAGGCAATGAGCAATTTCAAAGAAAAACCCAGATATTCGCGGATGGTGGGCATGGGGCGGATAAAATCCGTGGCAAACCCCATAAAAAACTTAAATCCAAAGGGAAAAACCACAAAGTACCCGAACAGGGCCCCACTCACAAAAAAGAGTGCTGAAAAAAAGGCCATAGGTATGAAATAACGCCGCTCAGAGTCATACAGCCCAGGGGCCACAAACTTCCAGATCTGGTAGAATATATAGGGACTAACGGCAAACAAACCTGCCACAAAGGCGACCTTCAGATAGGTAAAAAAGGCTTCAGGAAGCGAGGTAAAGATAAGCGTACTCTTGGGCGGAAGTACCTCAATGAGCGGGGCCATAAGCAGATTGAATAATCTCTCGGCAAAGGCATAGCATCCCAGAAATCCTATCACCGCAGCAATACTGCAATGGATGAGACGCTTTCTGAGTTCGTCTAAATGGCCGGTAAAGGTCATTTCTTCGCCTGTGCCAGCAGAAGAGGATGACCCTAAGGTCGCCTGGTGTTCAGCCATACTACCTCAGCCCTCCTTATCCGTGGTCACACCGCTGTCTGTGGTCTGGGATCTCTGATCGTTGTCCTCGATATCTTTTTTGGTATCCTCTGGAGCATCTTCTCGTGCTTCCTCTTCTGCCTTCTCTTCTGCATCAAGGATTTCCACAGGCGAGGTCTCCTTTTCAGGGGTCTCATTCTTGCCATAGAGTTCCTGTTGAGCTTCCCTTGTCCTGGCAGCTTCTTCGGCTCGGTCTGCCTCCAGATCAATGGTTCGCTTGACATCGGAACTCATCCGTCTGAACTCGCCCAGGGCCTTTCCAAGGGTACTGGCCAGTTCGGGCAGTTTCTTGGGGCCAATGACAATCAGGGCCACAACCAGAATAATGAGTATTTCCGTCGTACCTATTCCAAACATGTTTCAACCGTTGTTCCAATAAGAAGGAGAGAGACAGGGCAGGTTGACAAATACATCCCGCATCAAGACGTCACAACCGCAGGCTGCGTGCTTGCACCGGATTGGTATATACTCCACAGCCTGCGGTTGTGACGTGTACAAAATTACGGCTCAAAAAACCAGTCTTTCCGCCCTGGTTTTCTATTCCCATTCAATAGTGCTCGGGGGCTTGGAGGAGATATCCAGAACCACGCGGTTGACTCCCTTGACCTCATTGATGATCCGGTTGGAAATCCTGGCCAGCACGTCTGCGGGAATCCTCGACCAGTCTGCGGTCATGGCGTCTACACTGTCTACAATACGCAGGGCAATGACGTTCTCATAGGTTCGCTCATCGCCCATAACCCCAACGGTCTTCAAGGGAAGAAGGACTGCAAACCCCTGCCAGACCTTGAAGTACCACCCGCTGGCCTTGAGTTCCGAAGTGACAATGGCATCTGCCTCCCTCAGCACATGGAGCCGTTCCTGGGTGATCTCGCCGATAATCCTGATGGCAAGGCCCGGGCCGGGGAAAGGATGCCGCCAGACAATGGAGTCAGGCATACCAAGCTGCTGGGCAACCTTGCGTACTTCATCCTTAAACAATTCACGCAGGGGTTCCACCAGGGAAAGATGCATCTTCTCAGGCAGGCCTCCCACGTTATGATGACTTTTGATGACGGCTGAAGGGCCCTTGAAGGACTCACTTTCAATGACATCAGGATACAGGGTTCCCTGGGCCAGAAAGGACACCCCTGGGATAGCCTTGGCCTCTTTGTCAAACATTTCAATAAAGGTATGCCCGATGATCTTGCGCTTTTTCTCAGGATCACTCACCCCCTGGAGACGCCCAAGAAATACATCCTCCGCCTTGACATGGATGAGGTTCAAGTCAAAATGCTCCCGCAAAAATCCTGTTACCTCCTCGGCCTCATTTTTTCTGAGCAATCCATTATCCACAAAGATACAATGCAGGCGTTTACCTATGGCCTGGTGGAGCAAGACCGCGACCACGGTGGAATCAATCCCGCCGCTTAGTCCGCAGACAACCTGGGCATCACCGATCTGCTCGCGTAAGGCAGGAACTACCCGATCCACAAAGGATGCCATAGACCATCCGGCCTTGAGGCCAGCGATGTGAAACAAAAAATTGCTCAAAATGGTCTCGCCCTGTTCCGTGTGCATGACCTCTGGATGGAATTGGAGGCAATACACACGCCGGTTTGCATCAGCCATAGCGGCAACATCAACGGTCTCAGTCCTGCCGATAACAGAAAAGCCTGGCGGCGGTGTCAGCACCTTGTCCCCGTGGGACATCCAGACCTTGAGTTTCTTGCGGGTATCAAGATCCTTCCACAAATCAGATGGGCCGCAAAATGCCATGTCGGAACGCCCATACTCCCTGTCTTTGGCAGGGGCGATCTCTCCTCCCAGGAGCTTGGCCATAAGCTGCATACCATAGCAAATACCCAAAACAGGAATACCCCATGTCAAGATCTCTGGATCCAGGGAGGGAGACTCAGGGGCAGTGACCGATGCAGGCCCCCCGGAAAGGATGATTGCCTGGGGTTTGCGTGCCCGGATCGTATCAAGATCCTGGGTACATGGATGGATTTCCGAATACACCCCTGCCTCACGAATCCTGCGGGCTATAAGCTGGGTATATTGGGAACCAAAATCAAGAATGATAACACTATCTGGTTGTTCCATACCTCATGTATCCTTTTGTAACGGCCACAGGGCCGTGTTCGTAGCCTGCAACACCTCTGTCACTGGCCAGCAATTTAGTACGATTCTACCCGATAATTGGGTGCTTCCTTAGTAATGATCACATCGTGAACATGGCTCTCCCGAAGGCCTGCCGGAGAAATGCGTACAAATTGGGAATTGTCCTGAAGATCCTTGATGCAGGGGCATCCAAGATAGCCCATGCCGGATCGCAGACCGCCAAGCATTTGCTCAATATTGTCCATCACCGACCCCTTATAGGGAACCCGGCCCACAATGCCTTCAGGAACCAGTTTATGCGAATCTTTCTTGTCCTGAAAATACCTGTCACTGCTGCCTTCGCGCATGGCATCAATGGAACCCATGCCCCTGTAAATCTTGTAGCGGCGGCCCTGATATAAAATGGTCTCACCCGGACTTTCATCGGTTCCGGCAAACAGACTGCCCATCATCACGGCATCAGCACCCGCAGCAAGGGCCTTGACCAGATCACCGGAAAATTTCACCCCGCCATCGGCAATAACACATGTGCCCGCAGCATGGCAGACCTCCACGGCATCCATAATGGCACTTACCTGGGGCACGCCCACACCTGCCACCATGCGAGTCGTGCAGATGGAGCCTGGGCCAATGCCCACCTTGACCGTATCCACCCCTGCGTCCATCAGGGCCTTGGCCCCATCACTGGTGGCTATATTGCCGCCTACAATCTGACAATGGGGGTACTTGACCTTAATGGCCTCCACAGATTTGAGGATATTCACAGAGTGACCATGCGCAGAATCCAGAACCAAAACATCCACCCCTGCCTCAATCAAGGCAGCGGCCCGATCATCCCGATCACCGCCCACGCCAATGGCAGCACCCACCCGCAAACGTCCGAGATCATCCTTGCAGGAATGGGGATATTTGCGAATCTTTTCGATGTCTTTGGTGGTCAAAAGCCCCTTGAGATTATTATCCTTATCCACCACAAGTAATTTTTCAATCCGGTGTTTGTGCAGCAACCGTTTGGCCTCGTCCTGAGAAATACCCACAGGCACCGTGATGAGCCCCTCGCTGGTCATAACCTCACTGACTTTAATAGCCATATCCGTGACAAAACGAACATCCCGATTGGTGATGATCCCTACCAGATGACCGTCACGCACCACAGGCAGTCCTGAAATCCGATACTCGCTCATAAGGTCGAGAACCCGACCCACAGCATCCTCAGGATGCACCACAATGGGATCAATAATCATGCCGCTTTCCGATTTCTTGACCTTTTCCACTTCAAGACGCTGCCGCTCAATGGGCATATTCTTGTGGATAATCCCGATGCCTCCTGCCCTGGCCAGGGCAATGGCCATGAGTGACTCGGTCACTGTGTCCATAGCCGCACTCATAAGCGGGATATTGAGTTTCAATGAAGGGGTAAGGAAGGTAGACAGCTCCACCTGATCCGGAAGCACTTCAGAATAACGGGGAAGCAGCAAAACATCATCAAAGGTCAATCCTGTTCCAACTATTTTTTCCATGGGATGTTCTCCATTTACCTATAAGTGTTATGAAAAAACCCCCGAGGCTGTGAATCCAACAACAAGGGAGCCTTCAGGGGTCTGATTGCACGCACCGGAGGATCACAATGAGGCTGCTTCCTAATCAAACTTGCTCTCAGTACCAATCTCGTTCTTTTCCGCACAACCACCCCAGATACAACCAGCATACATGGACCCTTCTTTGAATGAAGCCATCGCTGATGGAGCCATCACAAACGGGTCAGAAGATCACCGGTGAGACGAGTATCGTAGACAAGTCCGTTCCAGGATCAGATCTGTGCAGCCACAGCCTCTTCCGACTTGGAGGCAGTCTTGGTTGCAGCAACCTTTTTCTTGGGGGAACGCACCGTTGCCTTGGACTTCCTGGCTACGAGGGATTTAAGCCTTTCACCCGCTTTAAGGGGCTCATGAGCCTCGCCTAAAAACACCATTTCTCCCTGGGGAGAAAACCAATGCCATCCTTCGGGTTTTTTGAGCAATCGAGCACCTCTGCGTTCCATATAATCGATGATTTTGGCCTCTTCGCGTCCCTGTTGCAGGGCTTCAAGCATGTCCATATTCTGAAAGATCAATGCTGCGTTCTTATAGACCTCAAAGGCACCGCAGGTTATATCCATCAAAGCTATTTCCTTGGGCTTTTTTTTGCCTGCAAGAACCTTTTCCAACTCCACAAGATCTTTTTTCAGGGCCTTGATCTCCTCAAGAGCCAGGGCCTTGGCCTCCTGATTTTTGGATTCAATGGTTCGGGCAAGTTGTTCGTGAATACGGCTCTTCATACATGCCTCCCTGTGGGTTTGGTCTCTGACCAGAGATAGACTTACCTGTGAAATCGTCTCCGTGACACAATAAAAAAAGGGCAGCAAAACTGCCCTGGGATACCGTCACAAAATCTGCCGTAAAAATTCCCTGGTTCGATCATGTTCAGGGGTCGTAAAAAAATGTTCGGGTGTGCCTTCCTCCAAAATCTGCCCCTGATCCATGAAAAGCACCCGATCCGCCACCTCCCTGGCAAACCCCATCTCATGGGTAACCACCACCATCGTCATGCCTGATTTGGCCAGGGCTTTCATAACGTCAAGCACCTCGCCCACCATCTCTGGGTCAAGGGCTGAGGTGGGTTCATCAAAGAGCATGACCTTGGGATCCATGCACAGAGACCGGGCAATGGCCACTCGCTGCTGCTGCCCCCCTGATAGTTGGTCTGGCTTGGTCTCGAACTTGTCTGCAATACCCACCTTGTTAAGAAGTTCCATGGCCTTGGCCTCGGCTTCTTTGCGGCCACGTTTGCGCACCGTCATCTGGGCCATAGTGAGGTTATCAAGCACGGTTTTATGCGGGAAAAGGTTAAAGGATTGAAACACCATACCCACCTCGGCCCGCACCTCATTGATATTGCATCCCTTGGCCAGGATATCCACCCCATCGATGACAATACTCCCGCTTTGGGGAAATTCAAGACGGTTCAGACATCTCAGAAATGTGCTCTTGCCCGAACCAGATGGCCCGATAACAACAACCACTTCTCCTTCGTGGATATGGGCGTCCACATCCCGCAGGGCATGGATTTCTTGAGGTATATAAAAATATTTATTCAGCTTCTTAACAAAGATCATAATCAGATGGCCTTGCGCTCAAGATATTGGACAAACATAGACAGAGTAAAGGTCAGTACCAGATAGAGAAGGGCACATACGATCCACAATTCAAAGGGTTGCAGGGTTGTAGATACGGTTTCCCTAGTGGCCTTGGTGAGCTCACGGATGGCAATGACTCCAAGCAGAGAAGAATCTTTGATCAGGCTGATAAACTGACCGGCCAGAGGCGGCAAAATCCGTCGAAAGGCCTGGGGCAGGATGACCTTACGCATGGCCTGGGCATAGTTCATTCCCAGAGATCTAGCCGCTTCCATCTGCCCCCGATGCACCGATTGGATGCCGGCACGGACAATTTCGGCAATATAGGCACCGGCAAATAAGGCCAGAGAAATAACCCCGAACCACAAGGAAGGGATCTGTCCGATTCCTTGTTTGGCCAGCACGGTGTTGATCAGCGTACCCACCACAAAATACCAGAGAAAAATCTGGACAAGGAGGGGAGAACCTCGAATGAGTTCAATATAGGTGATGGCTGACCAGCGTAAGGCGGGATTGTCTCCAATCCTGGCCAGACCCGTCAACAGCCCGATAACAATACCCAAAATAATGGCCAGGATACTGACCTTGAGGGTCATCCACACACCAGTAAGCAGCACCCCAGGACTGCCCTGTTTATAGGTTCCAAGGACATCGCCCATGCTCACCAAATCGCCTTCTTCTAACAAGGCCTTGCCTCCAGGCAGAGTAATGTGCTCAGTTTCACCATCTCCCTGAATCTCGAAGATACGGTCCTTGCCCTTGGTACGCACCGAGGTGATTTCTCCCTCTATCTGCGAACGAACCTCAACGGTTTCTGTATAGTAAAAATATTGAGGGATATTGTACCACCGCCATGTATAGTCCACGGCCTGAGAAGCAAGATATATAAGCCAGCAGCCAGTCACAAGAAGCAGGAAAAAAAATCCGCTCCACAATAGATTGTATGTTCGGCCATGGGGACGATCAAGCCCTGAGAATGCCGTCATTGATACCACCTGATGCTTGTTGAAAAATGACCCGTATCAAACAGGTACAGGGATGAGGCGGTGTCTGCCCCATCCCTGATTATGCCACGCGTTCATGGCAGAGACAAAAAGCTCTCCCAACTATTCAACGTCCTTGTACCAAGCCTTGCTTTCAAACCACTTCTTGAAAATCCGGTCATAGGTGCCGTCGTTTTTGATCTGACGCATAAAATTATTCAGCCAATTGAGAAAATCAGGATCACCACGGCGGATACCAAAGGCCAGAGGCTCATACGTGAACCGCTCTTCAAGCATGACAATATTGTTGGAACCCTGTTTCTGCATGATCTGTTTGAGAACCGGATAATCATACACATAGGCGTCGGCATTGCCATTTATGACCTCAAGGGCGGCATCGGCTTCCTTTTCAAAACTCTTGTACCTGGCCTTGGGCAGAAGACGCTTAACCGCCATCTCACCGGTGGTACCCAGTTTGGAAATGACCTTGAATCTGGGATCGTTGAACTGCTTGTATGAGGTGATCTTGCCAGCGTGTTTGCTGTTCATGAGAATAGCCTGTCCTGCGTAAAAATACGGATCAGCAAAATTGATCTGGAGATTGCGTTCCTGGGTCGCGGTCATTCCGCTGATGATGATGTCAAATTTGTTGGTAAGTAAGGCGGGAATAATCCCGTCAAAATCCGTGTTCACAGGCACGAACTTGACCTTCATGGCCTTGGCCATAGCCTTACCGAGATCAATGTCAAAACCGATAAACTTGCCTTTTTTGGACGTCATTTCAAAAGGGATATACCCGGAATCAAATCCCACTCTGAGCTCTCCGCGTTTCTGAACGGTATCCAACACAGATCCACCGGCAAAAGCCATACTCTGCATGAACATCAGACAACATCCAATGACAAGTAATGTGGTTTTTCTAAACATCCTGATCTTCCTCCATGAGTTGATAAAAAAAGGGACGCAAGATACCGTCTCCCTCAAGACTCATCCTGTCGCAAAGCACGAATCGACAGGCCGGGCTAATACTTGCCCTCGGTCAGTACTTCCTTGACAATCATCTTCTTGTTGCACTGGGGGCACCGAGGCATTTCCTCTTCCGGGAAATACACAATCTGGGAGTGTTTGCAGAGGGGACAAACCACTTCCACAGCCTCCCTTCTGTATCGATTCCTGAAAATTTCCATGATGTCCTCATTGAAAAAAAGAATTTTGTATACCCTGCACGACAAAAACACAAGAAGGTAATCATTACCATGCTGTTTCAGACCGGTTATCTTATCATCAAAGACGTATGGCAACTGGGCTCTATACGTTAGTATCATCTTGACTTGTCTCCTCTTGAAGTGGCCTCGACCTTAAATAATTCGCCGTTATCCATCAACCATTGAGATATCTCCATAGTCTGTATACCTAACGTATTTGTCACTTCAAGCATTCTCCTCTCAAGAGTAAGCAAAGGACGGTGCAAAGAAAGGGCGCAGGTCAGAAAATAGGCATCATCATTTCACGTCCTCATGTCTCGCACCTCCCCATTTTCTGCCAGAATCTACCTGGAGAAAGGTGTCTTTTTTCTCTGAAGGCTTTTTTTTAGTCGTCCAACTTCATCCCGTGTTAATTCTCGAAAGGCCCCTGGCTTGAGGTCGCCCAGACAAAGAGGGCCTTGTCGGGTGCGTTTGAGCCGAAGCACCTTGAGACCCAGATCCCTGCACATACGGCGGATTTGGCGATTGATGCCCTGACGCAGGATCATGGTCAGGATTGTTTGTGTGCGTGTTGTGCGGAGAATTGTTACCTCCACGGGTCGGAGGCGTTCGCCTTCGGCAAGGGTCATGCCCTGACGCATCTGGCCCAGCATAGCTTGAGTGACAACGCCCAGAACAATCACCTCATAGGTTTTGGGGTGATTGTAGCCTGGATGGGTCATCTTTTGGGTGAGGGCACCATCTGTGGTGAGGACTAGCAACCCTTCAGAGGCAATATCCAGCCGACCAACCGGAAAAACCCGTTGCTCCCGATACTGTTTGGGCAGAAGATCCAAGACGGTCTTACGTCCCTGAGGATCGTGGGCCGTGGTGACCGTACCCCTGGGTTTGTACAAGAGCAGATAGGTTGCTGAATGACTCCCTGGCCGTGGGAGCCTCGAGCCATCAACGGTTATGACATCCTTGCTGGGAGCAATGCGCAGCCCCGGCAAGGTGACAACTTTCCCGTTCACTGTAACCCTGCCCTGACTCACCAGTTCATCGGCCTTTCGTCGTGAACAATATCCTGCCTGGGCAATGGCCTTGTTGATCCTGATGGTCTTTGGGTCGTGAGAGGGTGGGGCAGATACCCTTTGGGGGGAATGGTTGTTCATACAAGAGAGGGTGTTTTTTGAAAGGAAAAGGATTGTTGGTAGTGACGTACATGCGTTGAACTGCTGGTTGCAGAGAATGTACCTGTTTTTTCCCGTTGAATCAACGCCATGAAGCTGCATACTATTCTTTGCCAAGTCGATACTGATTGTGTAGCGTTCTTCCATTGTACGTGGGCGGGGCTATCCCTTCATTCAGAAAGAGTTACCCAGATGGTTCGTTGTAACACAAAGAGATGAGCATGTCCGATTCCGATAAATACACACGTAATCTTGTGGTGAAGCCCAAACGGAAACCTGTGCAGGTCGATCCGAAAACCGAAGAAGACTTTGAAGAATCCAAGGAGTTGGTCAAAGAATCGGTTCGCCAGGCAGTCAGAACCAATGGGGCTTTTGTGACTTGGCTGGGTATTTTTTCCTGGCGGTTGATCAAGCATGGGATTCTGTCTCTGGGAATGGCATTGTCGTCCAAAAAGGACCGTGAACAGACAACAGGTCACCAAGAGACCTCGCCTTTATCGAACCAGAACCAGAGAGCTGCGTCTCGTGAAGCGAGGCGGCCAAGGCCGTAATGCTGGCACTGCTTGATCTTTGTAAGTTCTTGCAATAGCCTCATCCATACACTTGGAAGCCATGTTTGGTGAGTGGCTATAACGAGAAAACAACGAGGAATGGTGGAGAACAGGGTATGGAAAAATTGCATGGCAAGGTGGTGATTGAGACCCTTGGAACCTCCGAAGATGAGATCTTCACCAAGGAGTATGAATACGAAGATGGGGTCTGTGTGCACTCCCATGATACCATTGATATTCGTCTGGAAATTTGTCGGGAAAACGAGATCCAGACGGTTGTCTGGTACAAGGAACAGAACGTGGGCGGTACCTGGTACGATCCCACGCAAAAAACCTGGGTGGCCGAACTTTTGGGCTTTGAATGGAATGGATATGATGTTGATGTGATCGAAGAACTGCGGGCCAAGAAACAACAGGCTGCGCGTACCAACCATGCCGAATGCTGGTCGCCGCCCTCACGCTAACAATGCTTGTTCCCATCTGCTGGCGGACTCTTTGTGAAGAGTCCGCTTTTTTTTTGGGGGGGAATCATCCAACGATCATGAAGGGCGACAAGGTGTCTCAAAAGAACCCCTTCATCAGATGTGTTCTATTAACATGATCAATAAAGGTCATTCTGCCTGTATTGTCTCCCATTCTGACCTGTACCTGTCAGAAGAATGTGGAGAAAATCCTTCCTGGGTATCGTACCAGATAATCATCATATCTTTTCCCTCATATCTTCTCCATCCACTTGCTTTTATCTCTTATGTCGAGTAGGACAACCGCACGCTTTTTAACGTGTTGTTTGTATCTTCTAACATTTTACGGAGGTCATATGTGGAGTGATACGACCATGCATATCCAGTCGCCCACCAGGACATCGGCGGTTCTGGATTGGCTGGAAGTGTTGTCTGGTATCGGTTTGGTCCTTTTTATTATGGGCCATTCTCTTTTCGTGGCCAGCGTCATTTTTGGCGCAGGTACCTTTAACGGCCTGGCTGGCTTCTTTGAGGACACAGGCCTGGCTCAGGTTGGTGGGCCTGTTATCGGTTTGGTTTTTCTACTTCATTTTGTGCTTGCAGCCCGCAAGATCCCGTTTCGGGCTGCCCAGCAGCGGGTGATCTGGAAACACGCACGGATGATGCGGCATGAAGAGACCTGGTTGTGGCTGGTTCAGGCTGTGACAGGGATGTTGATTCTCCTTATGGGTTCCATCCACATGTGGGTTCTTTTGAACGATCTTCCCATTACAGCGGAAAAATCCGTGGCCTTGCTCTATTCAGGAACATGGTTGTGGTTCTATCTTTTTTTTCTTGTATTTGTAGCCATGCACGTGGCCGTTGGTATTTATCGTGCCGGTATTAAGTGGGGCTACATACGACGTGAGAACAGGGCGGCGATGAAGAAATATGCCTATATTTTTGCTGGAGCCCTGGTTGCTATTGATCTGGTATCGTTGTTCCGTTTTTATTTTCTGAGCGTGTAGAGCAAGGGGGAAACATGGTTGAAACAATCTATACCGATCTATTGTGCCTGGGTGCCGGATTGGCTGGTGAACGAGTGGCCATTGAGGCAGCCGGTGCAGGGTTCGATGTTATCTGTTTGAGTCTTGTCCATTCTAAGCGTTCCCATTCCTCAGCCGCTCAGGGCGGTATGCAGGCGGCCTTGGGTAATTCTGTTATGGGTGAAGGAGACAGCCCGGATGTCCATTTTCTGGATACCGTAAAGGGGTCGGACTGGGGATGTGATCAGGAAGTGGCCCGTATGTTTGTGGACACAGCACCCATTGTCATGCGGGAACTCGCCCATTGGGGTGTTCCGTGGAACCGTGTGGTTGGGGGCAAGGGCTTCTATTACAAAGGTGGTCAGAAATACGAAAAATTTGAAGATCCCGCCAAAGAGGGCCTGATCACTTCCAGGAACTTCGGAGGTACGGCCAAATGGCGGACGTGCTATACCTCTGACGGCACAGGTCATGCTGTTCTCTATACGATGGATAACCGTGCTACCCAGATGGGTGTTCAGGTACATGACCGGATTGAGGCTATTTCCTTGATTCATGACGGCGAACATTGTCAGGGTGTGGTGGCTCGATGTCTGAAAACCGGTAAGCTCAGGGTGTATGTGGCTAAAGCCACTCTGATTGCTACCGGTGGATACGGTCGAATTTACAAGAACACGACCAACGCGGTTATCTGTGAGGGCGGAGGCCAGTCCATTGCCTTGGATACTGGTGTGGTTTCCCTTGGCAACATGGAAGCTATCCAGTTCCATCCCACAGGTATTGTCCCCACAGACATTCTGGTGACAGAGGGATGTCGTGGTGATGGTGGCACGTTGCTGGATGTGAATGAAGAACGCTTCATGCACAAATACGAACCCGAAAAGGCTGAACTGGCCTCGCGGGATGTGGTTTCCAGACGTATGATTGAGCACATAAGAAAAGGCTTGGGGGTCAAGAACTCTTACGGAGACGACAACCTTTGGCTGGATATTCGCCACCTTGGTGAGGCTCATATCAGGACGAAACTGCGGGAAGTTGACGAAATTTGTCAGAATTTTTTGGGGATTGATCCTTTGCATCAACTTATTCCTGTCAGGCCAACCCAGCATTACAGCATGGGCGGTGTGCGCACGAACAAGGACGGAGCTGCTTACGGACTCAAGGGACTCTTTGCTGCGGGTGAGGCTGCCTGTTGGGATCTGCACGGCTTCAACCGTCTTGGGGGTAATTCTCTGGCTGAGACCGTGGTGGCTGGTAAGATTATCGGAGCCAAAGTCGTGGAATATCTTGAGGGTGCCACAGCTACTTTTAAGACCGCCATTATTGATGAACGTCTCAAGCAGGATCAGGCCCGTATTGATGGCCTGATCAAGGGCAGAGGCAAGGAAAATGTCTATGAGCTGCGCAATCTCATGCAGGATGCACTTATGAAGGGTGTGGGCATCTTCCGCAATGAAGATGATCTCCAGCAGGCGGTTCATACCTTGCAGGAAGTTTATGCGCGAACGGCCAATCTTGGTTTGGTGAGTAACGGGTTGGGAGCCAATCCTGAGCTGGCACTGGCTCTCAAACTGCCGGGCATGGTGCGCATGGCCCTGTGTGTGGCCTATGGTGCCCTGGAACGCAGGGAAAGCCGAGGTTGTCATGCACGGGAAGATTATCCCGCACGTAACGACCGTGATTGGCTGGTCAGAACCCTGGCCATCTGGAAGCAGGGTGCTGATCTGCCTACGCTTTCCTACGAGCCGGCAACCTCTCATTTTGAACTTCCTCCCGGAGAACGCGGTTATGGTGGAGGAAAAATCATCAGCGCAGACGACAAAGAGGCATAAATTATGGATAGAATGCTCACGATCAATATATTCCGTTATAATCCCCAGGATCCGGCTTCCAAACCTCACATGCAGTCCTATAGTATTGATGAGACGGAAAGCATGACCCTTTTTATCGCCTTAAACAGGATCAGGGAGGAACAGGATCCGTCTTTGCAGTTTGATTTTTGCTGTCGGGCCGGTATCTGTGGACAATGTGCTATGGTCATCAATGGCCGTCCCAATCTGGCTTGCAAGACCAAGACAAAGGATCTGCCGGATCAGATTACCTTGCTTCCCCTGCCGTTTTTCAAGCTGATCGGTGATCTTGCCGTGGATACAGGAACCTGGTTCCGAGAGATGAATACCCATATTGAATCCTGGGTCCATACCCATAAGACGTTTGATCCAAATGCGGAAGAAGAACGCATGGATAATGCAACTGCCGAGCAGATCTACGAGCTTGACCGATGTGTTGAATGTGGATGCTGTGTGGCGGCCTGCGGTACGGCCAGGATGCGCGAGGATTTTCTTGGGGCCGTGGCCCTGAACCGGATAGCACGGTTCATCCTTGATCCCAGAGATAAGCGCGAGGAAAAGGATTACTTTGATCTTATTGGTAACGATCAGGGTATTTTTGGGTGTATGGGGCTTTTGGGCTGTGAGGACGTTTGTCCCAAGAATCTGCCTTTGCAGGATCAGCTTGGTTTCCTGCGCCGCAAGATGGGACTCTTTGCCCTGAAGGATTTGAGGAGCGGCAGAAAACATACCTGCACATGTCAGGGATCATGATCGGTTGACACGGGGCCGGCCAGGCATGACCGGCCCTTTTTTGCCATAAGGAGTGAACCATGCGCCAGATAGACTCACTACAGATCACGGACAAGGTTGCGGAAATGGTTGTCCAGGCCAATGTGGCCTTGCCCAAGGATGTTCTCAAGGCCTTGCAATCGGCTTTGAAGAACGAGACTTCCGATGCAGGACGTGAAGTTTTGCAGCAACTTCTGGACAATGCCGCCCTGGCCGAATCCTCCCGCCTGCCCCTGTGTCAGGATACTGGTTTGGCAGTATTTTTTGTAGAACTTGGTCAGGAGTGTCATATCCAGGGAGATCTCTGCGATGCCATCAACGCAGGGGTTCGCAAGGGGTATCAGGAGGGCTTTTTGCGTAAATCCGCCTGTCATCCCCTGACCCGTCAAAATACTGGGGACAATACCCCGGCCATCATCCACACAGACCTGGTACCGGGTGATAAAGTGACCATTCGTTTCATGGCCAAGGGCGGCGGCAGTGAAAATATGTCCAGGGCGACCATGCTCACCCCAGCCCAGGGCTGGCAGGGCATCAAGGACTTTGTGATTCACCGGATGGCCGAGGCCGGCCCTAACCCCTGTCCTCCCACTATTGTGGGGGTGGGTGTTGGAGGAACCTTTGACCAGGCTCCCATCCTGGCCAAAAAGGCCCTTTTCAGACCCTTGGACTGTCCCCACCCTGACCCTGAGATTGCGGCTATGGAAGACGAACTGTATACGGCCATCAACAAGCTGGGTATCGGCCCTATGGGGCTGGGAGGCACCACCACCTGCTTGGGTGTGCGTATGAACATGGCCCCTTGTCATATTGCCAGCCTTCCTCTGGCTGTTAATGTGCAATGTCATTCATCCCGTCATCTGGAGGTGAGCATATAATGAGTAAGGAATACAAACTCCAGACCCCGCTGACCAACGAGGATATCGAACAATTGCGGGCCGGAGACAAGGTGCTGTTGTCCGGTTTGGTATATACAGCCCGTGATGCAGCCCATAAAAAAATCGTGGGTACCCTGGAAAAAGGTGAGGAACCACCTTTTGCCTTGGATGGAGCTGTTATCTACTATGTAGGGCCTTCACCCGCACCCGAGGGGCGGCCCATTGGCTCTGCCGGGCCGACCACAAGCTATCGTATGGATAGCTTTGCCCCGTATCTTCATTCCTTGGGCGTGAAGGCAAGTATTGGTAAGGGCAAGCGGAATCAGGCGGTTAAGGATGCCCTGAAGCAACACAAAGGCGTTTATTTCGGAGCCACGGGCGGGGCAGGGGCGCTCATTTCCCAATGTATCCAGGAGGCACGGGTTATTGCCTATGAAGAACTGGGCCCGGAGGCGGTCAGGGTGCTCAAGGTCACGGACTTCCCCCTGCTGGTTATCAACGATGCCTTTGGCGGGGAATTGTACGCCACGCCACAACTTCCAGATGCTTAAGTAATTTACGCAAGCCAGAATACATATAAAACGGGGCTTGGCATGTCGCCAAGCCCCGTTTTTGTATGAAAGATTACTCCCCTTAACTACATGTCATTACAATCGATAGCCGAGTGAAATTCCTGCGGTCATGGGAGAACCGTCCTCTGTAAGTCCTTTCCAGGTATTTTCAAAAGTAACATAGTGGTGGTCAAAAAGATTATTTGCCCAGAGATATATATCCAGATGTTCTCCTTCAATACCTATTTTGGTATTGACCAAGGCGTATGCGTCCTGGTCCACCCTGTTTGCGTCGTCAAGGTAGCGTTTGCCAAGCCCTGCAATATCTATGCGTCCCAGAAAATTCCACTTTTCATAAAGGGATCGGCGATACTGAATGCCGATGTTGCCGGAACATGCAGGGACATTAAAAACCTGATTGCCAGAATAATCAGTTCCTTTGGCCGGGTCAGAATATTTGTCGTACGCTGCTTCTAGGAAAGTAAAACCAGCGTTCAGATCCAGTCCTGCCATGGGGGTGAAACGGATTTCTGCTTCCAGTCCCATGCGGTGTGATTCTCCGGCATTAACAGTGTATGGCGCGTTTATATTGGGGTCAAACTGAGTAATTTGCTCGTCTGTAATATCCATGTAAAAAGCCGCCATATTGACAATCAGCTTTTGTTCCAGAAAAGCAAGTTTGCTGCCGATTTCATAGAGCCAGCTCATTTCCTCGTCATAAGACGTGTCGTAATCAGGAGACAATTTATTAAATCCGCCGCTTCTATGGCCTCCGGCAAAGGTGGCATAGACCATTTGATTCTCGGCAAGGTGCCAGGAAATACTTGCCTTGGGTAATAAGGATGAACAATCATTGGCTCCAGAGGGGTATGCAAGGGCATTGGTCGAACCATTGCTTACCAGGTCCCTTTGCGACCATTTCATTTCCGCATCTTCATATTCATAACGAATCCCAAGGGTCAGGTCGAACTTATTGGCAAACGAACAGGTTGCCTGACCAAACACAGCGGCTCCTTTGTTTGTGCCATCTGAGATGTCCAGACGACTGCCAGTATTTGCTCCAAAGGGGTTGCGAGGATTGCCAGTCATGACGGAACGGTAATGGGTGGTGGAATGGTTTTCGGCTTTATTATGAAAAAAATACACCCCAGCCAGCCACTGCAAGTCAGCTTCGGATTCTGACGATGCCAGGCGAAATTCCTGGGTAAGGTTTGTATCTTTTTGCATGTAGTCCATTCGGAGCATATCAAGCAAGGTGAAATCTGCATCCAGAGATTCATCCGTCTGATAATCTCGGTAACCGGTAATGGAGGTCAATTCGGCAAAGGGCAATCGGTACGCCATGTGCAAAGATGAACCCCAGAAGCCGGTTTCAGCCGAGCCTTCAACGTCATGGGAATAATGGTATGTTTCATCGGCTTGAAATGTTCCTTTGACAACGAATGGATTTCTGGCTGTCCGGCGAAGGGGAAAGGCACCTTCATCCCAGCTCTGTCCATCAATGGCCAGCGTGATATTCAGTTTATCAGACGGTGAGAATTTCAGCTTTATTCTACCGGCTCCTCCTTCGGTATGACGACCTTCTTCTCCGGCTGTTTGAACGGTATTCTCCATATAGCCATCCTGTTTTTTTGCGGAACCGGAAATTGACAGAAAAACCTTGTCATGAACAAGAGGAGCCAAAACATTTCCCCTGATTTGCAAAAGATTATCCGTACCAATATCCACGCTTGCCTTGCCCCTGGCTGTATTATCAGGTTCAGGGGTAACAATGTTAATCACACCGGCCATAGAGTTTCTGCCGTACAGGGTTCCCTGCGGGCCTTTCAAAATCTCAATCCGTTCAATATCCAATAGCGGAAAATCAAACATATATGATTTGGAATAACTTACTCCGTCCACATAATACCCCATGGCCGGCTCTGCATTATGGATGTTTTTAATGCCGCGCATAAAGGTAATGCTATGCCTCCGGCTTCCGGCATTGCTGAAATCCAGCCCCGGTGTACATGAGGCAATGCCGTCCATATCCTCAATACGGGCGTCTTCAATCAGATCTGCATTCAGGGTGGTCATGCTGGCGGGAATATCTTGCACATTTTGCGCCCGTTTTTCGGCTGTTACGATGATTTCTTCCAGGTGGGCGGTGTCTGCCTCGCTGGTCAACGATGGTTCTGCGGCCCAGGCGAATTGTCCGGCAAGAAAAAAATATGTCAACAAAGCAAGTATCCATCTTGTATGAAAAAAATATGTTGTGTGAACAAATTGCATGTGTATTTCTCCTTGGTGAAAAATTGTTGTTACAGAATGTTTTCAAGCCATTTTATTGCGGCATTTGGTATCGAATCTGTATCCGGAAAATAAGGCTTGATGTCCAGAAGAGGTGTTTTATCAAGAGCTGTTATCCCTTTTACTTTCAAAATAGCGCCTTTTTTTTCTACAAGTTCAGCAACGCTTAATCCAAGAGGATTTGGTCTGTTCGGCGTTCTGGTTACAAAAATACCGTGGTTTTTGTGATCATGAGGGTTTCTTTCCCGAAGGACTGTTCTTTTTGCCTTATCAAGCCAGTACAGAATAATGTAATGTGAAGCCTGTTCCGCATCTTTGAGTCCTTCTTCAAATGCGGGAAAAAATACAAGATCACAAATTTCATCAGTCAGCGAATCGTTATAAGGAACATCTTTTATTTTTTTATATGGCGTGCGAATGACGCCAATTTGCTGTAAGTCCATCATGTCCTCCTTGTTGTATTGCATTTTTTGTTCTGTAGAACCTATTGTGATAACTCATTATTGGGGGCCATAATGTCTAATAGCCTTCCAATGCTGGTATTATTTTTTCGTGCCACATCTGTCAGAGATTGGTTTGCAGATTCAACGCTGATATGGCTTGAACGGAGCTGACGGATTGAGTTGTCAGGGTTCCAGCCCATGTAGCGGCTAATATTGACCAAAGGGTAATTTGCGGCAGACCCATATGGCGGTGACCCATATTGTTGGATGGATGCCATGCGGCAGGTTCTGGCAATTTTCAGGAGTGCGCCCATGGGCGGAAGATTGTAATTCCCACCGATACAGACATAGAGAGTGAGTATCAGGGAAGCCGCCAGGGGAAACAGGCCATGTTTTGATTTTCTTTTCTTGATATAAGCGATGAGTAAATTCCAGTTAAAGTAGATATGCATCAGCATTGCTATACAAAAGAGAATGCCAGAGTTCAGGTGTAAGGCTCCCCAGTAATGACGATTCAGACCCAAAAAGTTCCATGGGCAAAAATGACTTACCTGGGTAGCCGGGCCCAAAAAAAGAACGATGCTGGTTACCAGCATAACTATTCCTGAAAATGCCAGGGTTAAGGAAGTTGTTTTTCGTAACATTGTAGCCCTCTTTTTGTTTTGTGTTGCAGACAATTTTTTACTAAAAAAACAATATTCATCCTTAAGAACAAAAAAAGGGCATGTACTGCCCTGAAAGACACAAATTTTGCCCTGATGCACACAAACTTGTTTGCAAATGCGGGTAACGGTTATGGGAGGAGGCGTGTAATTCTGCCGGACAGGAGTATCGGCTCCGTACTCCGGGAGGGGGTGGTTTGGTACAAGCTATGCGTGGGAGATGCGGGGGGCAGGTTGATGAAGGAGCTTAAACATTGCCGTTTCTTATGGACTGCAGGTGTTTTTTGGGCAGGATACCAAAATATTTCTTATAGGCTTTGCTGAAATGGCTGAGATTGGAATAGCCAACAGTCATTGCCGCCTGGGTAACATTCATGTCTGTTTCATGAAAAAGACGGTTTGCTTCCCGCATGCGGTATTGTTGCAGAAAGGTAAAAACCGAAACGCCGTAGAGTTGGTAAAACCCCTGTTGCAGCTTGTTGACATTGATGCCGCTTGCTCTGGAGAGCTGTTTCATGGACGGTGGCTCAACCAGATTTTGGATCAGCATTGTTTTGGCGTGCAGCAGTTGTTCCTGTTCGCCTCTTGTCAGGTGTTGGGGACTTCGTGTGTCGTTGTTGGCGGTGGTGATTTGTTCGAGTATCAAATCCAGGGCAATGCTGTGATAGAATAATTGTACGGGAGTGGCGTGACACGGGCCGGTCATGAGCCGGTGCAAAACAGATTCAACCCGTGGCGAAATCCCTGTCCTGAAAAGATATGAATGTTTCACCGACCCTTTTAATATGGGTTGAAGCTTTTTGGGGACAGCATGCCCATCAGCATGAAACAGCTCATGGAAAAACGGCAGGGATAAATGGACGTGAACCAGACACACCGGGGTTGCAGCGGGAATAACCAGAGCCCCTTGCTGGCAGGAAGTATACCGTATGCCGCAGGTTCCAGCATCGCTTAACATTTCCTGTCCTTCCAGGCCGGGAGCGTTTATCTGGTGGACATGTTTTCCAGACAGAATAAAACCTATATTCAGCACTGGCTGGTCTTTTTCATACTCCAGCCGGACTTGTTTTTCAGGTTGTATCTGCATGCAGCTAAGGGATAAGCCGTCTTGAATCCGGTATTCCCACAAGCTCCCGTTACACGGGCTGCTGCCCTTATTCTTAAACGGCAAAGAACTGGAAGAATGTGCATCAAGAGGCAGGGTACGTGTCATTTCAATGGTTCGTGTTTGAGTATGGGTATACCTTAGAAATACGGGCTAGTTTGCTGCCGTGGGGAGTGTGTCCCGAACACAAAACAGGAGGTTGTATTTTTCCTTGAGGGATTCCCTGAGCTGCTGTTCCTCGGATTGTTCTATATCCGCAATGCGGATGTAGACGTGTCGTGTGTCTGGACCAGCGTGATCATACGAAGTCAGGATACTGATGATCCGTACCTTGAAGGTACGCAGTTCCAGCAACACCTCTTTGAGAGATCCTGGCGTGTTCGGGAGCTTGAAGCCCATCTGAAGACCGCCCTGATAGACGCCGGTAATTTCAATCATAACCTTGAAAATATCTGTTTCAGTGATGATTCCTACGACCTTGTCCTGATCATTAATGACGGGAAGAGCTTCTATTTTTTTTTCTCGCATGATCACCGCAGCCTTTTCCACAGTACCGTCTTCGTTCACGCAGAAAGGATGGCTGGTCATGATATTTTTGACCTTGATCTCGGACAGCAGATAATAGAGCTCGTGAACATCCAATGTGGTCGCCTTGGAAGGCGATGCCTCTTTGATGTCGCTATCCGTGACGATCCCCACGATCTTGCCGTTTTCATCGACAACAGGGAGTCTGCGAATCGTATGCTCTTTGAGTATCTTGGCCGCTTTCATCATGGACGTATCAGGTGCCACTGTGATCACCTCACGGGTCATCCATTCTCGGATCAGCATCATTGCCTCCTTGATTAAGGATTGCAGGTTGGTTGTGGCGAGTCGCCTTATGTGTGCAGTGCCCACCAGGCATCATCTTTTTTGCCCGTATTGCCTGTATTATGACGCTTGGCAAGGGGCCTGGGATTTCCACTGATTAAATGCCTTTATACCTTTGGTATCAGGCCATAAGGGCTAGACTTTTTTGGTATTTTCGTCAAAAGACTTTCCTGCGCAGTGGAGAGGTGTTGGATAGGCGCAGGATACCAAGGAGAGTGTGTGACGAACGCATCCACAGATACTGCTGTAAGCAGATCGCCCTATGGAAATATCTGGAAACTTGCATGGCCCCAGGTGGTCATGATGTTTTTCCATTTTACCATTGGCTTTGTTGATGTCTGGGTTGCCGGACGATTGGGACGTCATGTCCAGGCCTGTATGGGGATTATTAACCAGGCCCTGTTCTTTTTTCTGGTCGTTGCCATAGCCTTTGCAAACGGAAGCGTTGCGGCTATCAGCCAGTCAGTTGGTGCCGGTTTGTACCGTCGGGTTCAACGCTATGTGGGGTTGGGCCTTGAGACCGGATTGGGGCTGGGTATCCTTTTCTTTCTGGGAGGACTGGCAGCCCGACCAATACTTTTCCGTATCCTCTGCATTCCTGATGGGATGGAAGATGTAGCTCACTATCTCTTCAATGTGTATCTGCTCATCTTGCCTGCTTATTATCTTTTTATCATCACGAACGCGATGTTTCGGGCCAGGAAACAGGTTCGGTGTCCCCTTTATGCCATCGCCCTGGTGAGCACGGTCAATAGCCTGGGCGATCTTGGATTTGGGCTTGGTTATTTTGGATTTCCCAACTTAGGGTATAAGGGGTTGGCCTGGGCCACGTTTGTTGCCATCTCCACGGGCACACTGTTTAACCTTGTTGTCCTGGCAAAGACCAAGGCCTTGGCCAGGAAGAGTTTTGCCCCCTGGAAATGGGTTCGGCGGGCACTGCCTTACCTCTTTAGCGTGGCCTGGCCAGCAGGGTTGATGCAGCTTGTATGGCATTCTGCCTATCTGCTGCTTTTTTCCATTACTGCTTCGTTGCCCACAGGGAGGGTGATCGCCCTGGCCGGCATGAGTGCTGGACTCAGAGTAGAATCCCTGTTTTTTCTGCCAGGGTTTGCCTTTAACTTTACCGCAGCCATCCTGGTAGGTCATTATCTTGGAGCCGGTGATCCCAAAGAGGCCAAGACCTTTGGATACCGTATCCTTGGGTTGGCTATGGTTGTGGTGTCTTTGATTGCAGCCCTGGCCTGGGCATGGATTGACGACATTGCTCGTTTTGTGGCCCCGGATCCTGAGGTCCACGCGGTAGCGGTCAGCTATCTTTCGTACAATCTCGCAGCCCTTCCCTTTGTGGTCGTATCTATGGTCTTGGGAGGTGCCCTGTCTGGAGCTGGAGCCACCTTCTATCAGATGGGTGTCATTGGTTCGGCGGCCTGGCTCATCCGTCTTCCCCTGGCCTGGTTGCTTGGCCACAGAGTCTTTGCTGACGCCAAGGGTATCTGGATGGCCATGTTTTTTTCTATGTTGATTCAGGCCTTGGCAATGCTTGCTGTCTATCAATTCGCCCCGTGGCAACGCTTTGCCCTGCGCAGCAATGACCGAAGAAAACCAGGTGAACAAGCATGAGGATAACTGGTCAGGCTGTATGTACAGCATCAGCGGCTATTGAGTCATTTCATTTTTCCGTGTGTCCCCCCAGGGGAGACCCCAAGGCCTTTCCGTGGGCAATCAGGTCGGTTTCATGGGTGTTTTGCTCTATGGACTGCTGTCTCATAGCCTGAAGCCTGGGAATCATATCTGCCCTTTGTGGATGCGCCTGGCCAGATAGAGAAACGGGGTGTCCATGACTCCCATGATGGTTTTGACCAGGTAGGTAGATACGACGATTTGGAGCCACACGGACCATTCAAAAACGCCCCAAAAGGCGATGGTACAGAAGATCAGGGTGTCCAGGGCCTGGCTGATCAGGGTGGAACCGTTATTTCTCAGCCACAAGTACTTATCATTGGTCCAGGACTTGAGCAGATGGAAGGCCCAGACGTCGTGCCATTGGGAGACCAGGTAGGCGGCCATACTCCCGATGGCAATACGGGGCATAAAGCCAAATATGGCCTGCAAATGGGGCTGGGCAAAATCGCTGGCTCCAGGGGTAAAGGCCAGGGCTATCTGCATGTATAGAGTCACCAGGATCAGGGCGGTGAATCCCAAGAGAACACCTTGTCTGGCGGCCTTTTTGCCATAGCATTCGCTTAAAATATCTGTGGTCAGAAAAACACTGGCATAGAGGACATTGCCCAGGGTGGTGGTGATGCCGAAAAGCTGGATCGTCTTGATGACCTGGATATTGCATGTCAGCAGGCTGAACACGATCATGGCGAAAAGACCTGCCTTGCCAAAAAACCGGAACACAGCAAGGACTGCCAGAAGATCGAACAGGGCAAACCCTGTCCACAGGATTTCATTTGTCATAGAAAATATACTCCATAGTATAGGGAAAATGAGACAACCATGAGGTTTCTCCACAAAACCTCGTAACGGAGCACGCCCTTTACTCAAAGGATATAGGCTTGGCAATGTCAGGGATCAGGCTTTTGAGCTGGCCCCCATAAAGGATCGTTGCCAAATCGTTCAAACCACCATTCTTCTTTGGTCATATAGGTACGAATTTCCTCTTCCCGGAAAGAAAAACGGTAGGCTGTGCAATAGGCACGAATGACAGCATAGGCCGCATTGATCTTGGTGGTCATCTCGTTATACTTTACACGATCCTGTTCATCTTTGCATTGATCCGGGTGCCATGTTTTGATCAATGTCCTGTAGCGCGTTTTGATGTCTTCCCAAGATGCCTGTTCTGGCAGTTCCAGTAGTTCCCTGGCCTGCATGATTTCGTGGTATGTCATGATCTGTCCTGTTGCGGTATGGTGGTATGGCTCATGGCTGCGGCGCAATATTTACAATACAAGGCATCCGAATCATGTCCTTCTTTCAAACATGCAGGGCAGACCCGATTACATATATCGCGTTTGGCAGGTGTTCGGGCCATCTCTGTTGTCACGATGCCTGTGGGCACGGCCAGAATGCCATAGCCCAGAATCATGATGAGGGAGGCTACGGTTTGGCCCAGGCTTGTTTGAGGGGAGATGTCACCATATCCCACCGTGGTCATGGTCACGATGGCCCAGTAGATGCCCCTTGGGATGCTGGTAAAGCCGTTTGCAGGGCCTTCCACAAGATACATGAGGGAACCAAAAATGACCATCAGGGTCAGGACGCTAAAGAGAAAGACCGTGATTTTACGGCGGCTTGCAGCAAGGGCTTGATGAAGGGCCCTGATTTCTCCCACATAATGGACCAGTTTGAGTACCCTGAAAATACGCAGTACCCGAAGCACTCGAATGACCATGAGGTATTGGGTTCCTGGGAGAAGAAGACTCAGATACGAAGGCAAAATGGCCAGCAGATCAATAATTCCCAGCATACTCAAGGCATAACGTATCGGGTTCGACACACAGCAGAGACGCAAGGCATATTCCAGAGAAAAAAGCAAGGTGAAGAGCCATTCTCCGATCCATAACCATGTTGTATACCCTTCATGCAGAAAGGTGACACTGTCCATCATGACCAATCCGACACTCACCAGAATAGAAAGAATCAGGATCAGATCAAAGAGTTTACCGCCTTGGGTATCTGATTCAAAAATGATGGTATAGCATTGTTCCCTCCAGGATGGGCAGGAGGTATGCTTGGACAAAGGATTCATACTCGCTCCGGGATGTGATTATATTATATGGGTAAGGGCCGGATTCTGACTGTGACAGGATAAACTCCCTGGGCCGTTTTGCTACGGCATAAGGGCGCAAAGGGGCAAGCGCATGTTCTGACCAATTTTGCTTGACCTGAGCAGATATTGGGGATATCCGACTATCTTTATATTAGTATATCTTGATATTTATTGATTATCGGGTGTATATATGGACATCCTTGCCTGTTGTAAGGCCTTTGCAGATATGACCAGGGCGCGTCTGGTCAATGTGCTTCACCATCACGAACTCAATGTGGGAGAGCTTGTTGCTGTTATGGGTATGGGGCAGTCGCGTATCTCCAGGCATTTGAAGATATTAAGTGATTGTGGACTGCTTGTTTCCAGGCGGGATGGGCTGTGTATCTTTTACCGGACAGCATCCCAGGGGTCGGCAGGAACCTTTTTGCAAAGTGTGCTCGCCCTGATGGAACAAGATGAGGTACTGGATACTGATCTGGTTCAGGCGGCGGAAGTGGTTAGGGAGCGGATGACGAAGACACGGCATTTTTTTGATTCCATTGCCATGACCTGGGATCGGTTGAGCCGAGAGGTGCTGGGAAAGATGGACATGGTTCAGGAGATTTGCAGCCGTGTGCCTGCCTGTTCCGCTGTTGTTGATCTTGGATGTGGTTCTGGAAGCCTTTTGGCTGTTTTGGGCCAAAAGGCCGACAAGGTTATTGGGGTGGATTGTTCCCCTAAGATGCTTGAATTGGCCGAGCAAAGAGCTTCATCTGACAAGATGCCCAGTCTGCGTATTGGCGAGTTGGAGCACCTTCCTCTCAGGGATGGGGAAACAGATTTTGGCATTATGTCTATGGTGCTGCATCATATTGTCCACCCTGAGGCTGCCATTGATGAGGCAGCGCGTATTTTGCGGCCGGGAGGAGGGTTGTTGCTTGTGGATTTTGGCCAGCATGATAACGAGTCCATGCGTATCCAATACGGTGATCGGTGGCTTGGTTTTACCGAGGATGCGGTGACAACCTGGCTGGATGGTGCAGGCTTTACCCTTCTTGATCTGGAAGCCTTTCCGGTCAATAAGGGATTGGTGGTTAATATCTTCAAGGCAGAAAAGGTCAGCGCGTAGTGATGGCCTTATGGTCGCAAATAATGATGTCTGGATATAATCTGTAACCATAATAAAGGAGACGTGATATGATAAAGGAATATGACGGCCAACTGGAGTACAAGATTGCCGACCTTGCCCTGGCCGAGTGGGGACGTAAGGAGATGGATCTCTCCCAGAAAGAGATGCCCGGGCTGATGGCCATTCGGGAGAAGTATGGCAAGGACAAGCCCTTGGCAGGGTTGAGGGTGACGGGCAGTCTGCACATGACCATCCAGACGGCTATGCTTATTGAAACCCTGTACGAGCTGGGGGCGGATATCCGCTGGGCCTCCTGCAATATCTTTTCTACTCAGGATCATGCGGCCGCTGCTGTGGCCAAAGAAGGGCTTGCCAAGGTCTTTGCCTGGAAAGGTGAGTCCCTGGAAGACTATTGGTGGTGCACGGAACAGGCCCTGACCTGGCCTGACGGCTCAGGCCCTCATCTGATTGTGGATGATGGCGGGGATGCAACACTTCTTGTTCATCAGGGCGTGAAGGTGGAAGCCGATCCTTCCCTTGTGGAGGCAACCTATGAGGTTAAGGAATTTCAGATCATCATGGATCGTCTGGCTCATAGCCTGAAGGTTGATCCGGGCAAGTGGACTCGCATGGCTGGAAAGATTCAAGGTGTCTCTGAAGAGACGACCACAGGTGTCCACCGTCTTTATCAGATGGAAAAAAACGGCGAACTGCTGTTTCCAGCCTATAATGTCAACGATTCTGTCACCAAGTCCAAGTTTGATAATCTTTACGGATGCCGTGAATCTCTGGCCGATGGCATTAAGCGGGCTACAGATGTGATGGTTGCCGGAAAAATTACGGTTGTGTGCGGCTACGGTGATGTGGGCAAAGGATGTGCTCAGGCCATGCGCGGTCTTGGTTCCAGGGTCTTGATTACAGAGATTGATCCCATTTGTGCCTTGCAGGCCTCTATGGAAGGCTATGAGGTGGTGACGATGGATGAGGCCGCTTCCAGGGGCGATATTTTTGTCACGGCCACCGGGAACTATCATGTTATCACCGGCGAACACATGGAACAAATGAAGGATGAGGCCATTGTCTGCAATATCGGACATTTCGATAGCGAAATCGAAATGGAATATCTTGAGGACAGCGATGTCTGCACCAAGCAGGAGATCAAGCCGCAGGTGGATAAATGGACTCTCAAATCCGGCCGTTCCATCATTGTTCTGGCCGAGGGTCGGCTGGTGAACCTTGGATGCGCTACAGGCCATCCCAGCTTTGTGATGAGCAATAGCTTCACCAACCAGGTTTTGGCCCAGCTTGATCTGGCGGCCAATCGCTATGAACCCAAGGTGATGGTCTTGCCCAAGGTGCTGGATGAAGAAGTAGCCAGACTGCACCTGGGACGTATCGGGGTGAGCCTGGAGACTCTGACTAAAGAGCAGGCCGACTACATCGGAGTTCCTGTTGAAGGCCCTTACAAGCCTGATCATTACAGATATTAACGAGTAGCAGACAGCCTGCGCATCCTTTTTTTATGATCAATCAGGGAAACAAACCCAAACGTTCCTTACTCAAGGGCATCCAGGTTTTCTTCAAGACAAATCTCATTGCTGGCCTGCTCTTTCTGACCCCTCTGGTGGCTACGTTTTTCTTTTTGCGTATGCTTATTCAGTGGATGGACAGGATTTTGCTCGTTATCCCGAAAGGATACCGTCCTGAGGATGTGTTGCCCTTCCCCATTCCAGGCATGGGGCTCATCATCATTATTTTGCTGCTGCTTGTAACGGGTATTTTGGTGCGCAACTATCTGGGACGTCGGCTCGTGGCTATGTGGGATTATATTGTTGCCCACATCCCTTTGGTGAACAAATTTTATGTCTCGGTGCAGCAGCTTGTGGAGACAGTTGCCAAGGGGGGAACCAAGGATTTTAAGCGGGTTGTTCTGGTGGAGTTTCCCAGGACGGGAGTATATTCTTTGGCCTATGTGACGGGTGTGGCCGTGGGCGAATTACAGGAAAAGACGCATCGGAAGGTCATCAATCTGTATGTGCCGACCACGCCCAATCCCACATCTGGCTATTATCTCATTGTTGCTGAAGACGAGGTTATTGAATTGGATATGACTGTGGAGGATTCCTTCAAACTCCTTATCTCCGGGGGAATTATTAACCCGGATATGTCGGGTTCCCATAGTTCCACACGAAAGGGTCCACGGACTCGAAACAAGCGAGGGTAGAAAATTATGATTATGACCAAAGACCGTTATCTGTTCACCTCAGAATCTGTTACTGAAGGCCATCCTGACAAGGTGGCTGATCAAATTTCCGATGCGGTTCTGGACTGCATTCTGGAGCAGGATGCCCAGGCCAGGGTTGCTTGCGAAACCCTTGTCACCACAGGTATGGCCTTTATTGCTGGAGAAATCAGCACGGATGCCTATGCGGATTTTCCAGCCATTGTCCGCGATACTATTCGAGAGATCGGATACACGGGTTCGGACATGGGTTTTGATGCTGACACCTGCGCTGTGGTCTCCTCCATTGACAAGCAGTCTTCAGATATTGCCCAGGGCGTGGATCGTAAGGCCCCTGAAGAGCAGGGGGCTGGCGACCAGGGCATGATGTTTGGTTTTGCCACCAAGGAGACAGAGACCTTTATGCCTGCACCTATTTATTACGCCCATAGCCTGTCCAAGCGTCTGGCCTATGTGCGTAAAAACGGCATTTTGGATTTTCTTCGTCCCGACGGCAAGACTCAGGTGTCTGTGGAGTATGCTGACGGCAAACCCGTGCATATTGATAACGTGGTCGTTGCCTGCCAGCACAACGAAGATGTCACTTATGATGATTTGGCCGAGGCTGTGAAAAAGGAAGTCATTTTGAAGAGTATGCCCGAAGATCTGATGGACAAGAATACCAGGATCTTTATCAACACTACGGGCCGATTCGTTACAGGTGGGCCGGTTGCGGATTGCGGATTGACGGGTCGTAAAATCATCCAGGATACCTATGGCGGCATGGGCAATCATGGTGGTGGTGCCTTTTCTGGCAAGGATCCCTCCAAGGTGGATCGGTCGGGTGCCTATATGGCCCGCTACATTGCCAAAAACGTGGTAGCAAGCGGACTGGCTCCGTCTTGCGAAGTCCAGATCGCCTATGCCATTGGCGTGGCCGATCCTGTGTCCGTATTGGTGACCACAGGCGGGAAGGGCGAAGTTGAGGATGAGATATTGAGCAAGGCCGTGCGTGAGGTCTTTGACCTGCGTCCCTACTATATCGTCAAGCAGCTTGATCTGCTTCGTCCTATCTATAAACACTCTGCATGCTACGGTCATTTTGGTCGGAAACGGGAGGAATTTTCCTGGGAAAAGACAGATCGGATTGATGATCTGCGAACCGCTGTCAAGCTGTAGACTTCAAGCTATTTGAAGAACCACATCACCCCGCTCACAGACACAAAGGGCGGGGTGATTGTTTTCAGACGACAGGATGGCTTGCAGAGTAAGATGGTTCTATCCTGTACAAACAAGGGGATCTTCAGCGCAACGGCTAAAGGGTGTTGATACGCAATGTGCTGTACCTTTGGACCGTCTTGGCTCTGAAATTTTTCCTTGACATCAGATTCCGATATGCTACGCGTTTCTCAAATTGAGTTTGAGAGACCTAACAAAGATTGAGGTTTTCATAGTGACTGCACCAAAAAAAGACACAGATCTGCGGATGCTCACCTCGGCCATGGAAGATTATCTGGAAGCCATTTATGAGATCGGTCTGGAAAAAAGGATCGTTCGGGTGAAGGATATCGCCGCCAAGATGGATGTGAAGATGCCTACAGTGACGAGTATGCTCAAAAATCTTGGTTCCAAGGGATATATTCATTACGAAAAGTATGGGTATATTGATTTGACGGAAGAAGGCGCATGTGTGGGCAAGGAAATCCATCGAAGGCATGGGGTGTTGTTCCGATTCTTAAAGGATATACTCAATGTCGATCCTCAAACAGCAGACGAGGAAGCCTGTAAGATGGAGCATACCCTGGGAAGCTCCACCCTGGAAAGGGTGATCCAGTTTATGGAATTTATTCAGGTCTGTCCCCGCACAGGTGCCAATTGGCTGGAACACTTCAGAGAGTTCAGAGCACATGGCTATGCTCCAGAAAAATGTGAGGAGCGTAACAAGGATTTCTCCCAGGAGTTTCAGGAACGGGTGGATTCCCTGAAAGGGCAGAACAATGGGACTCACGATCCTGGCAAGGCCCCTCAAGACTGATCGTGCTCCAGGGCTTGGGCAAGCAGGGTGTTGACGAAGACTTCCTGGATACGTCTATCGTGTTGAACAGGCTTTTGCAGCTCAATCTCGGCGTGTCGCCTTGAGGTGGTATCAAGGATTGTCCTGCGTGAGAGGTTGACTTCGGGATGTGGGCCTCGAAAACGTGTGGTGACAAAGTTAGGTAAACGGAAAATCGAAAGGGTTTTTGAACCTTGGCCATGAACGAGCCAGGGAAGGTTGAAGGGAGAACGGTATGAACACGACTATGAAAGGCATGGGACTGGTTGACCAGTCTTCGGGCCAGCCTTCTGAGGCACGAAGACTTCGTGTCTGGGAAGTTGAGGCTTTTTTCAAATGTCAGCTCGTGGGTACCTGTCTGAGCAAGCCAGATCAGCGGAGGATTCTGCGGCGATCTGGTGTGGATGTGAATGGGTTGAGTGCCTTTGAAGTCCATGAACTTCTGGTGGCCTCTACCGACAAAAAATGTCCTGTAGCCGAGCGTATTGATACTCGTTTGGCAGGTAAGTTTGCCAAGACGCTCAATCCCCTGTTTGATCTGAGTGTGACGGAGTTTAAGAAACGCTGGCGAGCCGCTTTTGCCCAGGGAACCTGGGAGAACATATTCTGGGCCGTGGTCAGCAGGCCGGATCTCTCGTACTCCTTTCGGCGTGAGGTTTTTGGTTGCGTACACATGTCCATGCATTGGAGCTGCAGCCAGTCTGCCTGTTTGAAAAAGAAACTGGCCGATCAGGAAAAACGGGTTCGGGGCATGAACGAAAAGAGTTCTTCCCAGACGGCGGAGTTACGCAAGCTCAAGGAAGAGAATGACGTCTTGCGCAAGCAGAACGCCCATGCCAGGGAATCCATTGCCTATTACCGGAGTGAGCAGGAGCGTTTGCATGCAGCCCTGGCTCAGGCCGAAGAGGCGTCGCATGGGCGTGGGCACGATGAATGGGAGGCCCTTGAGGAACAAGTAACAACCCTCACCCTGGCCTTAGAGGAAGAACGCGCAAAAAACGAGGCTCTTGTGGTGGAAAATGGCGAATTTTTGGACGAACTCAACACCCAACTCGAACTCAACGAGCAATTCCAGCAAGATGCCCGAGAGATCATGGAGCAGCTCGCCCGCCTTGAACATTGCGATGCTACCTGTCCCTCTTTTGATCTCTGTAAAAAACGCATTCTTCTTGTGGGTGGCGTAACCCGTATTAAAAATTTGTATCGCCAGCTTATTGAAGAAGGAGGCGGGGTGTTTGAATACCATGACGGGTACATGACCAAGGGGGCCAAAGATCTGGAACGTCGCCTCAAACAGGCGGATGTGGTGCTGTGTCCGGTTACCTGCAATAGTCACGGTGCCTGTTCTATGGTCAAGAAGCTGGGCAAGAAATACAATAAGCCCGTGCATATGATGGGAAGTTCGAGTCTGACCGCCCTTTCTCAGGTCATTCGGGGTGAAGGACACGAAGACGTGATCCTGAATTGAGGCGGGGAGAGACAGGTTGAAACCATCACGCGTTATTACGGCCCTTAAACTCCTTATTCCCTTGCAGCAACCTGTTTTTCTCTGGGGTGCTCCGGGTGTTGGCAAAAGTCAGGTTGTCCGTCAGGTGGCCCATAATCTTGACCGAGAGCTTTGCGATATTCGGGCGGTTCTCTTGGATCCTGTGGATCTGCGAGGATTACCAAAAATTGGGGCAGCCAATACCACCCAGTGGTGTGCCCCGTCCTTTCTTCCTTCTACAGGTTCCGGCATCCTGTTTCTGGATGAACTCAACGCTGCCCCGCCTTTGGTTCAGGCTGCCTGCTATCAATTGATTCTGGATCGCAGACTGGGGGAATATGTCTTGCCGGATGGGTGGACGGTGGTTGCTGCTGGTAACCGGGAATCGGACAGGGCCGTCACCCACAGGATGCCTTCAGCCCTGGCCAACCGATTTGTTCATCTGGAGTTTGAAACGGACCTGGATGACTGGATCGCATGGGCCGTTGTCAGGGACATTACTCCCTTGTTACGTGCCTTTCTTCGCTTCCGTCCTGAGTTGCTGCACGCCTTTGATCCCACCCGTGGGGAAAAGGCCTTTCCCTCACCCCGTTCCTGGGAATTTGTTGCCGGTATCCTGGATGCCGAACCTCAGCACGAGGTGCTTCACGATCTCCTCTCGGGAACTGTAGGGGCAGGTGCCGCCTCGGAACTTATGGGATTTATGCGAATCTACCGCAATCTTCCCGATGTAGATGATGTTCTGGCAGCACCGGAGACCGTTCCCATTCCCAATGATCCGGCCACTATGTATGCCCTGTGCGAGGCCGTGGCCCGTAAGTCTGCACCGGATACCAGGGACAGGATAGTGACCCTGGCCATGCGTATGCCTCCTGAGTTTAGCGTCTTATTGGTGCGTGATGCCGTGAAACATGACAATGATGTGGTCACCTGTCCGGCTTTTGCATCCTGGGCTGCGGCCCATGCTGATGTGCTCATGTAGGGCCAGACATTTTCTTTCTCCTTTACCCGCCTTGGTTCATGTCTTCTTCTGATGCTTTGTCTGACAAGACATCCCTTGTAGCTGAACCCTCTGCCGCACATACCAAAATGGTCAAGGCCAGGAGCGAATTGGTTCTGGATCATCCCTTTTTTGGTACCCTGGCCCTTCGTCTTTGCCTCAGAGAAGATCCCTCCTGTGAAACCGCCTGGTCGAATGGTCGGTTGTTATCCTTTAATCCTGCCTATATTGACGCCCTTTCTCCAGACAAGGTGAAGGGGCTTGTGGGCCATGAGATCATGCACCTTGCCTGTGGTCATCACCTTAGGCGGGGGGACAGGGATCACAAGATGTGGAATCGGGCCTGTGATCTGGCTATCAATTGGATCCTTTTGGACGCTGGCCTCACTCTGCCAGAGGGCTTTCTGGACGATCCTGCTCTCAGACATCTGGAAGTGGAGGCCATTTATGACCGGCTTCTGGAAGATTCCGAACGCGAGGAAGAAGGGTCTGAACATTTGGGGGGCCAGGGTGAGGAGCGTGACCAGGATGGCGGGACGGGTTCTTCTGGCGGACAAGACGGTCATTCCACCCCCAGGGGTGGGGAGAATCGTCCTGATGACAAACAGGGCAGGCAGGAAGAGAGGGCACGGCTGGGGGGCGGTGACCAGGAAAAGGCATCTTCGTCTCAGGATGACTACGGTGATCCAGGGAAGTCCGGTGAAGTCCGTGACGGCTGGGATCCCGAAGATGGGCATCCTTCGCCCAATGAGCTCAAGGACATGGAGATCCGTAACGAAGTGGATCTCGCCCTTGCGGTCAATCAGGCCAAGGCCTTGGGAAAATTGCCTGACGGGGTGGCCCGGCTGGTGGAAGAGACCTTGTATCCCAAGCTCTCCTGGGGCGAGCTGTTACGGCGGTTCGTGGAACATACCGCCAGGAACGACTATACTTGGAATCCTCCCAATCGTCGTTACATCCATACGGGCCTGTATCTTCCGTCTGTTAAGAACGAAGAACTGCCTGAGATCGTTATAGGGGTAGACACTTCTGGTTCCATCTCGCAACAGGAATTGGATCAGTTTGCCGCAGAGGTCTCGGCGGTACTCCAGGATTTTGATACACGGATAAACCTGGTCTATTGCGATTCAGCCATTGCCGGTGTCCAGGAATTCAGCAGATATGACCTGCCTTTGTATCTCCAGCCTCGCGGTGGTGGGGGCACGGACTACCGGCCTGTGTTCAGACTGGTGGAAGAACGTGGTCTTCAGCCTGCCTGTCTGGTCTATCTGACCGACCTGGAATGTATCAATTATCCCGCAACACCCGATTATCCTGTACTTTGGGTCTCTACGCAGGTGGACAGGCGGGTTCCCCCCTTTGGCGAGGTGATCCATCTGTCCCTGTAAGTATGCTTGGGGACAGAGGTATTTTGTTGGTATATTGTCAATCAGAGAATAAGGACATTATGAAGATAACCTGGAAGATTGAGAAAAAGCGGGGTAATTTTCGGCCCATACTCTCCTGGACCATTACCCTGGAGCCCTTTGAACAGGAGTTGGCGGTATCCCGTGTAGAGGTGACCACCACCATACCCAAACCTCCTACTGCCTGGGAGAGTTTTTGCTATCCAGGAGTCAACGAACGCGCTGAAGGGTGGACGTGTCAGGATTGTTTGATCCTGGATACCCCCGGGCACAAGACAGGCTCGTCTTCTGGCTCCACCAGGCTTCCCTGGCGGGAAAACAGAGAATATCCAGAAGTTGAAGAAGGATTCACTGCCCTGCGTGACGCCTTTGAACAAGAGCTTATGGCCGTGTACGACAGCCTTCCCATGCATGAGACAGGGGCCCTGGAAAATTCATCTGAGGCCCGAAAACACCTGGCCCCTGGTTTTGCGGCTCAGCGTCTTTTGTGCGTTGTAGGAGGAGAAGACCGTGTTAGATAGATCAAGGTTAGCGCAGAGAGATAAATCTGCTTTCAAACCTCAACGAGAGTTGTATCTTTCATGAGCCTTTGACATAACAATCCAGCTCTCTTACATCAACACCGTCTTCAAAACCAAGGACGTTATTATGGCTTCCACAAGGTATTTGTTGCAACAGAGGAAGCCATGTCATGAAGTCTTGTGGGTGGTGTGTTTTTTCTATGCGCCCAAAGGTTCCCTTGTGCAGGAAGAAGGGGGGGCCGGACATGATGTTATGATCGTTTTTACTGGAGGTATCCATGTTGTTTTCATCCCATGCGGTTCATCCCATCAAGGTGCAACATGCCATGCGGGGACGTATTCGGTTCAAGATCGCTTGCCTGAAAGGGCGTCAAACAGGCTTTGAGACCCTGAAGGACAGGCTGCAAGACCTGGAAGGGATCAATTATCTTCGGGCCAATCCTGTGGCGGTGAGTCTGGTGGTTGTCTATGACTCGGGTCGACTGGATGAGTCCAGGGTTATTGCCCTGGTCAGGCAGGCTGTGGAAGAAGAAGGGTGTATCTCCTGTCCTGCTGATCAGAGAAAAGGGGCCTGTGTGCGATGTACCGATGAGGTCTCACCCCGATCTGCCCTGAAACGGTTTCTGGGATTGACCGCCCTGGTGGCCACGATCACCATTCGGGAATTGGTGACCAAGACACCAGTGGCAGCAAATTTTTTCAGTCCTCTGGGTATGATCACCACGGTGGCAGCCCTGCCCCTGGTGGTACGGGGACTTCGTAATACAAAAAAGGGAACGTTGTCCCTTGAAAATTTTCTCGGAGCCTCCATTGTGGCCGCTGTGGTGGCGGGTGAGGCAGCAGCAGCCCTGGAAATTCTTTGGGTGACCAGTGGGGCTGAATTGCTGGAGGGATGGATTACCGAACGTTCCCGACGGGCCATTCGTGATATTTTGCAGGTTTCAGAAAAGGATACCTATATCCTTGTAGACGGGGTTGAGGTGAGTGTGCCTGTGGCCCAGGTCAAGCCTGGAGATACCGTGGTGCTACACACCGGAGAGAAGATCGCTGTGGACGGTGTTGTTGCCCGTGGCCAGGCCCTGGTGGATGAATCTTCCATTACAGGACGTGCTGAGTTTGTGCCCCGTACAGAGGGTGATGAGGTCTTTGCCGGAACCTTTGTGCGTCAGGGCGTGATCTTTGTGACGGCCCAGGCTGTAGGCGACAAAACCTATCTTTCACGGATTCTGACTATGGTGGAAGATTCCTTGGAGAACAAGGCCCCCATTGAGGGGGTGGCTGACAGGCTGGCTGTCAATCTTGTCAAGGCGGGTTTTCTGGTCACTGGAGCAACCTTCCTTTTGACCTGGGATGCCTGGCGGGCCTTTTCTGTCATGCTGGTGATGGCCTGCCCCTGTGCTACTATTCTTTCGGCGTCTTCCGCCATCAGTGCAGCCATCAATGCCGCTGCCAGACGGCATATCCTCATTAAGGGGGGCCGTTATCTGGAAGAGGCGGGTAAGGCCACTATCGTCTGTTTTGACAAGACCGGAACCCTGACCACCAACCGGCCTGAGGTCATGGAGATCATCCCGCAGCCCGGCCTTCACGAGGATGAGGTGCTCAAGGTGGCCTATTCCACAGAGATCCACAATAACCATCCCGTGGCCACGGCCATCAAGGATGCTGCCGCCACCAGAGATATAGAGCCTGTACAGCACGATGTCTGTGATTACATCCTTGGCAAGGGAGTGCAGGCCCGGATCGAAGGGCAGGATATTCTGGTAGGCAGCCATAAACTCATGGAGCAATTCGGGGTTGCCTCAAAGGAGGTTCAAGAGGTGGTGGAGGCCAGGAAAAAAAGCGGTCTAACCATCATCTTTGTGGCCAGAGACGGGAAGCTTATGGGAACCATTGGCATTGCCAATCGGGATCGGGATAATGCTGAGGAGTTGGTAACCGCTCTCAAACGTGACGGGATACGCAAGACCGTCATGATCACTGGAGACGATCGGTATTCAGCTCGGGTCATGTGCCGGAGGCTGGACATGGATCATTGCCATTATTCCGTGCTGCCTGAAGAGAAGTCTAAAATTGTTGAAGAGATTCGCATGGAAGACAGCCCCGTGCTCATGGTAGGTGACGGGATCAACGATGCCCTGGCCCTGGCCACGGCCGACGTGGGTATTGCCATGGGAGCCGGTGGTTCCGAGGTGGCCATTGAGGCCGCTGACATCGCCCTGGTTCGGGACGACCTCCACGGGGTCTATTATGTGCGTTGTCTCAGCCAGCAGACCATCTCTGTGGTGCATCAGAATTTTTGGCTGGCTACGGGCTCCAACGTCCTGGGGGTTATTCTGGGTGCCTTGGGGCTGCTTTCTCCTGTTATGGCCGGTATGATTCATGTGACCCATTCCTTGGGAATCCTGGCCAATTCCAGCCGACTGCTTTGGTACGAGGCCCCGCCCCTGGGTGGAACCAGGCCGGTGAAAAAGGATTTTTGAGTGGTGTTTATTGGCACGTGTTGGTTGGTGAGCGTGTAAGCAGAGGGTGTTATGAAGGAAGATGTTTTTGTTGCATTGCGGCAGGGATTGACCGTGGTACACCACATACCGGGACGTATACGCGTCAAACTCACCATGAAGGTGGCCGCAAGAAGCGATGTGCAGCAGTTCCTGGAAGAGTACAGGGATCTGCCTGGGATAGGTGAGGTCAGGGTCAATCGGATGGCCCGTTCAGCCGCCATTACCTATGACCGAGACCTGATCCCGCCCAGGGAATTGGAAGAACTATTAACCTGTGGAGATGGTGCCCGTGCGCGGGCCATCCTTGATGCCATCAAGGAACGTAACCGTGAATAAGGAGGATGGTGTTATGCAAGAGAATACCAAGGTGATGCCTGAGGAATGCGGCGGTGAAAAGCCAACCCTTTCCCAGGGCACGATGAACCAGCAACCTGCCCCTGGAATCCAGCCCCCTCAGCAGGGTGGTGCCGAGGCCCAGTCCCCGCAGGGTCAGGGGTATGAGCAGCCTGCTTCGGTACAGGGAATGTATCAGCCTGCCCAGGGGCAGCCCGTGTATGGACAGCCTGTGTATGGGATGGCTCCGCCTGCCTATCAGCCCTATCAGCAGCCTGTTTCTCCTCAGGGAATGTACCAGCAGGCTCCGCCCATGCAGGGCTACCAACAGCCGGAACCTCAGGGGATGTATCAGCAAGTTCCCCCTCAGCAGGGTGGGATTGAGACACAAGCCCCTCAAGGTCAGCCGTATTATCAGATGTATCCTGAGCAGGGTGGATACCAGTCCGTTGCCCCCATGCAGGGGCAAGGGGGTGAAGCCGGTGGGGCAGCCTCCTTTTCTCAGGTACCATCTCAGGCGTCTGAACCCAAACACGACGCCCATAAGTATGGGCAGGTCTTGGGGCTGGTAGAAGAATTGGTGAATGGTAACAGCCCTGATCCATCACGTATCATGTCTGTGCTGGAAGGCGTGGACAGCCGGTTTTGGAAGGGGGCGTTAGTAGGCGTGGGGGCGGCTCTGCTGCTGACCAATGACAGCGTGCGGCATGCCATTGTCGGCGGCTTCTCGACCATGTTTGGAACGAACAAGGCCGAGGCAGTCAAGGAACCGTCCAAGGATTGATCCGTCATAAAGAATCAAAGGAGAGCGTTATGACTCATGTCAAACAAACGGCCACTGCGGTTGCTGCATCCCGATTGGTTCCCAGGGCCACCCTGGCCATGGGAACTATGGGTGCTCTGGTGGGCGGAACTGTGGCTGCGGCCAAGCATATCCGTTCTGTCAAACAGGGAGAAATGGAAAAGGAAGAGGCTGTGCGCGGGGTTGTCCGCGAGGCCGCTGGAACCGGTCTGGCAACAGCAGCGGCCACGGCCGTTGTGGGTACCCTGGGGATGACCGGATTTGTTGCCGGCATAGGCATTGTAGCCCTGGCCACAGGTACGAAATATCTTTGGGATATGAATACGGGCCAGAAAAAGAGCAATGCTGTCGCGGTCAAGGCAGAACAGGTAGTCGAATCTGAGAACGTGGTCGAGCCAGAGGTTGTGGAAGAACCAGCCCCACCCAAGACCACTGTCAAGAAGACCACAACCAAAAAGACCATAACCAAAAAATAGGAGAACATCGTGAGCCAGACATATTATCAGCAGCAACCTGCCATGCCGACCCAGCAGGTTTCCCAACAGTCCTATGCCGCACCTCAGCAATATGCACCCCAGCAGTATTATGCGGCAGATGCCACACATACGCAGGCGGTGGAACCCAAGCACATCAATGAAGATCCCTCCTTGTACAAGTACGGTGAGGTTCCGGCACCAGCTACAGGGGTGAACTCCTGGTTGGATTTCTCCAATGCCGGGTATGTTAAGGGATTGGTTCTGGGTGCTGGAGCCACCCTGCTTTTGACCAATCCCACCGTCCAGAAGGCGGTGGTGCGTTCGACAGTCAAATTGTGGTCGTTTATCCAGGGGGGCGTGGAAGAGGTGAAGGAACAATTCCACGATATCAAGGCCGAGATGGGTCAGGAAGAGTAGTGAACCGAAATACACAGCGGCTGTGGCCGCTGTGTAACGTGGGAGGCATTTATGTCCGTACCAACGCACGACTCCCGTATGAAGCATACCAGGCCCCCATCCCGCAGTGCCAAGGCCAAAAAAAACGCCAAGCTGGCCATGACCCTGAGTCTTGGGACCTTGGTGGTCACGGGGTTCATGCGCAGCAAGACTGCCAGGAATATACATATTCTGTCCGGTGCGGCCTTGATTGGCGCCTGTGCCTGGCATAATTCCCTGTACCAACCGTCCAACAGAAAGGCCAAGGGGTAACCCTATGGATATGTCAAACCCTCCGACGGGTTCAGGACGTATTGTCCACGAACTTCCACGCAGGTTGCGGCTTCGGAACATGGTCTTTAATGATCAGGATTTCGATCCGGCCTATATGGAGGCCATTCTGTCGAATATTCATGGGGTCAAGGCCGTTCGTTTTAACCTGCGTGCGGCTACTGTGGTGGTGGAGTACGACGGGTCACCCAAGGTTCGGGAACAGATCCTGAACAATGTGGACACCATTCCCAGAGAGGCATTTAATCCCCTGCCTCTGCGTGCCAACGGATCTGATCCTGTGGGGGCGGTGGCCAAGACCGTGGCAGCCCTTATGACCCCTGTACTCCCTGCCCAGCTTAAACCCCTGCTGTCTGCAGGTATGTGTCTGCCTATTCTGGCTGAAGGGGTGGCCACCCTGTTCACGCGCGGGATCAAGATTGAGGTGCTGGATGCCACTTCCATTGGGCTGTCTTTGGCCAGGGGCGATTATTTTGCCGCCAATTCCATTGCTGCCCTGCTGGGAGTGGCCCAGTATCTTGAAGACTACACCGAAGAACAGACCAACGGGCTGCTTAAAAATTTGCTCAAACCACCCCAGGAATCCGTGTGGGTGGAACGTGCGGGCAAAGAATACTCCATATCTCTGGACAAGGTGGTGATGAACGATCTGGTCATCTGCGGGCCAGGAGAAATGATTCCCATAGATGGGATCGTGGATCGGGGAGAGGCTGCGGTGGACCAGAGTTCCATCACCGGAGAGTCCATGCCCGTGCATCTTGAACCGGGCAAAGAAGCCCTGTCCGGTTCTGTGATCAGCGAGGGCACCCTTGTTATCCGGGCCGAGCATGTGGGTCAGGAAACACGTATGGCGCGTATCAATCGTTTCCTGGAGCATTCTCTGCGCAATACCTCACCTGGGCAGAAAAAATCTGAGGAATTAGCCAATAGCCTGGTGCCAGCTACCTTTGGCCTGGCCCTGGCCGTCTATTTGATGACCAGGGATATCAGGCGGGCTGCTGCGGTACTCACGGTGGACTATTCCTGTGCCGTGAAACTGGCCTATCCTGTGGCCGTGAAGACCGCTATGCACACGGCTGCCCATGCTGGAGTTCTCCTCAAGGGGGCCCATGCCCTGGATACCTTAGCTCGTGTGGATACCCTTGTTTTTGATAAGACCGGAACGCTTACCACCGGGAGTCTGGAAGTCACGGACGTCATTCCTTTAGGACAGCTTACACCTGACGAATTTTTGGCCATTGCAGCCGGTGCCGAAGAGCATTATGGACATCCCGTTGCCTCCGCCGTGGTTGGCGAAGCAGAGAAACGCGGGTTGACCCTGCCGCCGGTGGGCCAGGTGGACTTTATTGTGGCTCATGGGGTTTCCGCCTTTGTGGGTGGGGATGAGGTGTTGGTGGGCAGTCGGCATTTTGTGGAAGAAGACGAAGGCGTGGATTGCCGCCAGGCCGATGCCCATGCCGAGACCCTCCGTGCCCAGGCCAAGACCCTGCTCTATGTGGCCCGTAATCATGAGCTCCTGGGTATCATCGGCCTTCGGGACACCTTGCGGCCTGATGCTTCAGATGCCCTTGCTGCCCTGAAACGTTCCGGTATTCAGGACATCGTTATTCTTACTGGAGATCACCGAGATACCGCCAGGGCCCTTGCTGCTCAGCTCAGCCAGGTGGACACCGTGCATTGGGAACTCAAACCAGAGGAAAAGGCAGAGATTGTCCGTTCCCTTCGTGCCCAGGGCAAGGTGGTTGCCTTTGCTGGAGATGGGGTCAATGACGGCCCGGCCCTTGTTTCTGCCGACCTCGGCATCTGTATGCCTGGAGGAGCGGATTTGGCCAGGGAGGCAGCCCAGGTAGTGCTCCTCAAAGAGGATCTTATGGCCCTGGCTACGGCCAGAACCATTGCTGCTGGAACCGCGAAAACCGTGAAAACCTGTTTTACCTCTTCGGTGAGCCTTAACTCCCTGTTCCTGCTGTTGGCAGGAAGTGGTCTTATCTCGCCAGTCCAGGCCGCTGTGTGCCACAACTCTTCCACCGTAGGTATCCTGGGATACGCGGCCATGTCAGGTCTTGCAAAGCCAGAAGAACTCTGATCAGAGATGGCTGTGCGAAACACACACAAGACTGTTCAAAAGAGCAGGTGCAAGGCCCTCTACACGTTCAAGCTTGAAGCGAGATGCTCGAAGCGTACCTTGAGTACGTGAGGATGTGCATGTTTTGGAGCAACAACGAGGCGCAGCAGATGATGCTTTGAGGGCAGCCTGATAGAAGCATCATAGACCCTTTGAAGACACAAACAACAGCCCTCCATTCGTCCACAAGGCTTTGTCCACTATGAATATACCATTGATAGACGCACCCAAAAATACGACCCTACTTCTTTCCTCTGTCAAGGGGACGGCCCTTCGTCACCGCCTGCGTCGTATGGGTCTGTTCGAAGGAGAGCAGATCGTTCGTCTTGACGAAGAGGTACGTGTCCAGCCGGTTCGCATCCGTTCCGAGAAAGGGACGGTTGTTGTGAGCGGGGGCATGGCCATGAAAATTGTGGTTCATCTGGATGATGGGCGCAAACTTCCGTTGATGGAGATGAACCCCAGGGAACAAGGTCATATTGAAGGGGTAACCTGCGGCCGTGCCCTTCAGTCGGCCCTGGCCATCCTGGGCATTGATCTGGATGCCAGGATCACCTTTGTCCGTCGGCTTCCTCCTATGGAATATGTGGTCGAGACGGCTGATGCCGGACTCCTGCATCTTCCAGAGGGCATGGCTGCCAAGGTTGTGGGAACCTGCGGGGGCAAGAAGACCCAGCTTGTTCAGGCCACCTCTGGCGAGCCTTTTGTCATCACCCATATCCTGGGGGGCAAAGGGGGTGGTACCGGCATGTATGGTATGCGTGTTGGCGATGAGCTGATGTTGAACAATGTCCGTTCGGCCCAGGCCCTGCCTATGGGCCAGATCAAATCGCCGGTTATTGTAACCAGTCCTGCCGGGCTGCGTCTTTTTTTTGAACGCATGGATGCTGCCGGTATCCTGGTGCAGCTTGCAGAACAGCCTGATGAGGAAAGGCCGGAATCGTGAATCCTTATCAGGTAGTACACAGCCTTGCCCGCCGGACCCGTCTCAAAGTCAGACGGCCCATGCTCCACACATCCCGTTTAGAGGAATTGCGCACGGCCCTGGAAAAGATCCCAGGTGTGTGGCGGGTCAGAATCAACCCCAAGGCCGCATCCATTATTTTTATTCATGAGCCCTCAGCTTTTGATCTGAAAGAGGTGGCCAGGATTCTTGACCGCTATGCCCAGGGCAGGAGACGTGCCGCCTCATCTTTATCCCTTTCGCCTTCTTCTCCGCCTTCCAAATCGTCGGGGCATGTGTCCGGCTTTACCCTTGTCCTCACCGGTGCCTACATGATTGTCCGCTGGGCCGTGCAGATGGTGCGCCCCACAACCCCGATTGTCTTATCTTCCTTCAGCCATTTTCTGAGCTTTCCGGCCCTGGTTGCCGCCTATCTCGCCTTTCCTGTGCTGAGACAATCCCTTGCCGCCTTTCGGGAATCGGGCAGACCCGGCATGGGCCTGCTGACCTCCTTTGCCCTGGGGTATTCCGTGTACACCGGCATGGTGGGCACCCCTCTGGTGGTGTACTGGCTCTTCAACCTCTCTGGCTGGCTTGAGGATCGCTGCCTCACCCAGAGTCGGGAGACCATTCGAGCCATGCTTGAGACCAAGATGGGTGAGGCATGGCTGGTACGCGACGGCGTGGAAGTGGCCGTGCCTGTGATGGATGTGATGCCCGGCGACCTGGTCAGTGTCCGACAGGGCAATGCTATTCCTGCGGACGGCCTGGTGGAAGAGGGAGAAGGGCTTGTCTGTCAGAGCGTGATGACAGGAGAATCCATGCCCGTTTTCAAGAAAAAGGGCGATCAGGTGCTGGCGGCTACGGTAGTGGAGGCCGGACATCTCATGGTGCGGGTGGAGGCATGTGGTGAATCTGCCCGTATTGGGACGATTATCCGCCTTGTGGAAGAGGCTGAACAAAGCCGTGCCCCTATTCAGCGGTCTGTGGAGCGTCTGAGCGAACGTCTTTTTCCCTGGTCTCTGGGGCTCTTTGGCGGCACCTTACTTCTCACTGGCAATGTGCTGAAGGCCATGTCCATGCTCATCATTACATGCCCCTGTGCCCTGCGCATGGGAACCTCCACGGCCCTGACCACCGGAGTAGGTGCGGCAGCGGGCCAGGGTATTCTTTTTAAGGGCTGTGACGGTCTGGAAACAGCAGGCCGAGTGAACACCTTGGTTCTGGACAAGACCGGAACACTGACCCTGGGCACACCCTCGGTTGCCAGGGTGATCACTCTGAATCCGCAGTATGAGCCTGCGGACGTGCTGAACATGGCAGCAGCGGCCCAACTTTCTTTCAAACATCCTGTGGGTTCAGCTATTGTACGTAAGGCTGTGGAAAGGGGGGAAGACGTCACGGGAGCCCAGTCCGCCGATCTGGTGCTTGGCAAGGGCGTACGTGCCTCAATGGAAGGTCGGGAAATCCTTGTGGGCAGCCAGGCCTTTATGAATGAGGCAGGGATAGATTGTTCCGAAGGCATGGGCCTGGTCGCTCGTATGACCGACCTGTCCGAGATGGTAGTTTTTGTGGCGGTGGAAGGCCGGTTGTGTGGACTTATCGGCGTGCGTGACCGTCTCCGAAAGGATGTCCCCGGGCTTATGCAGCGGCTTAGAAGCTTGGGGGTCCATCATCTGGTTATGCTCACTGGAGATCGTCGTGAAAATGCCTTGATCACAGCAGAATCCCTGGGATTGGACGAGGTGCTCTGGGAACTTTCGCCTGGAGACAAGGCAGCCTGGATAGCTGCCTATAAAAAGAGGCATCCTGATGCTGTGGTGGCTATGGTCGGTGACGGGATCAACGATACACCGGCTTTGGTCCTGGCTGATCTGGGGGTGGCCCTGGGCCAGACTGGTGCGGATGTCGTCGTGGCCCACGCCCATGTGGTCTTGCAGGAACCCGATCTTTCTCGTGTGGCCGATGTTTTGGCATTGGGTCAGACTACTCTGGATGAGATTCATGCCGTGCTGGGTATGACTCTCAGCCTGAACTCTTTGTTTGCTCTGCTGGCATTAAGCGGTCTTCTTTCTCCCCTGGCTGGTTCCTTATTGCATAACCTGGTCACCCTGTCGGTGGTTACCCAGGCGGGACGTCGGTTTACCATGTTGGAATCTGGCAAAAAATCGGTTGACAAGAAAAACAACGCTTATTAGATACGCTTAACTTTGTTCATTTTTATTTTTTTTGACGAAGAAGTTAGGTTGGCAAAACAAATGTGGTTACTTCAATCACGGGGTGACTCATGCTGTGGTGTACCTTGGCAGGAATGAGGTGCCTTGTTTTTTGGGGTGCCGGACTGCTGACAAAATCGTGCGCGGCTCAAGAACACGCGCAGGGAGGAGCCATGAAACGGGAACAAGGACGTCTGGGAACAAGTTGGCTTGCCGATGTGGTGGAAGGGGTTAAAACCGGTCAATGCGGTCGGCTTAATTGCCGTTCACGGTTGGGAAGAAGTCCTGTCACCAGTGAGATTGATCGGATTATACGATCATCAACAGTGAGTCCCCAAGGTGTGCTTCGTGGCAGTGAGGCATAAGAAGGCATTCTTGTTCGTTCCACTTGAACCGAGAATGCTGGATTGTTGAACATGCCTTTTGTGTGCCTGGTGCTTGAAGGTATTCAACGCCCTGGCCTTGATTGTGAACCTGTTGGGCCTTGTTGTCTGACATGATGTGGCTGTTTTATTAAAGGGAGAGGTATGAGTTCTCAATTCAGGATGACGCATCGGGAAAGTCACGGTAACCTGCATATTCGGTCAGAAGGCGTTTTTGACGGCCATTCGGCCTGGGAACTGATTAATCTTATCACAAATGCCGCAAAGGATTCTGGGCGGATTTTTATTGATACCAACAGGCTTGAAGAGGTATGTCCCTTTGGGTGTCATACCTTTAAGACCCGTATGGATTTTGGCATCATCCCCTCGTCAAGGCTGTATTTTAAGGGGCCCAAAGGGTTTGAGCTGGCTCCAGACGGAAGCCGGGTGATTATTGTTCCCACTGCAAAAAAGGCGGGCAAGCGGTTGGATAAGCCCTTTCGTATGGCGTGCCCTGGATGTCAGAAACACGGGGCGCGTGCTATGGAGGGGTGATGGATAGAGCAGGCAGTGAATGGGTTCGAGTGGAGGTTCGGGCGGATAAGCTCAGGCATTTGGTGAATGAAGGTCTTGCGTGTGCGGCAGATTTTCGTTGTCTGGATGCCCGGAGCAAGGAATATCTCTGGCAGTTTTGCCTGGACAGTTGTCGAGCCTGCTCCCATTTCAAGGATTGGAAGGACCAGGACTGTATGTCCTGTGCGAATACTCCCTGCGGTGTGCGGACATTGTTGATGGAGTTTGGTTCTGGTGGAGATAAGGGGGTGTGCTGACCATGTTGCGCGAGGGAAGTCAGGTGGGGGATATGGCGTCTGTCAAAGGAGATGTTGAGGGCGTGGCTGCAGATGCTTCCCTGGCCGTTTCGGGTGATACCCACGAAGATTGCGGCGCATGTTCCGGGGTGCATTGGAATCTTGATGGCATCTGGATTAACTGGCGGGTTATTGAAACGGTTCGGGGAGAGGATGTCCCCTTGAGTGATATGGTACTGGGTGATACCTGCCGCCTGGTGTTTTGTCGGGGGGGCGAGGTACGCTCTTGTGCCTTATGTGGTCTGGATGAAGGGATTGCTGTGGCCCCCGGGTGCTGTGGATTGTTGTATCATCCTAATGGCTCTCAATGTACAGCCTGTGCCTTTCGTGAGGCCAAATTTTACGAATTACAGATTAGCTGGCAGGGACTGATCAAGCTTTTGGGCAATCGGGATTGGGGTTTTGGCCCGGACATTATGGATAGTTTCAGGCTGTCCAATGAGGCTGTGGTCAAAACGTCTCCTCGTATGGATTGTGCCTTGAGAATGATTCAGGATCATGTCAGGCCTTGCCAGGGAAGGTGTGGGGATCTCTTTGTTCTGTCCAAGGTTTTGGAATTGGTGTGGCTTTTTTTCAAAGAACTGGCCCGTACACCAGGTGACGATGTTGTCGGTGCTGACCGCCAGGCCGTGCTCAAGGCTCAGACCATTCTGGAAGATAACCTTGAGACGCCCCCGCCTCTTCCCGACCTGGCAGTTCAGGTGGGCATGAGCCTGTCCAAGTTCAAAAAAGTTTTTACCCTTGTCAGCGGGGTACCGCCGTATTCCTATCTACGCAAGGCCCGTATGGAAAAGGCCATGTATCTCATCCGAAGAAATGAACTCAATATCACTGAGGTAGCCTATGAAGTGGGCTATTCCAGCTTGAGTCAGTTTTCCCGGGCCTTTGGTGAGCATTTTGGCATCCGTCCTTCCCAGGCCAGGCGTGGAGGGCCGCGAAAGGTGGGGTGAGCAACCATCTTGGGGAATCATGGTTGTTGTAAGGTATGCAGAAAAAGGCTTTGAGGGCAAATTGCAGAGCTTGACAAGATAGACGCTTCACTCCTGTTTTGATAAACAAAAATGTATTCAAAGAGGTAAACTTCCGGAAGGCATTGGTTGCTCTTTCGGTTTGACCATAGTTCGCCTTGACAGGGGCGGATATGCTCATCGGCACATGGGCACCTCCAAAAGCGGTACAAGGCCTGTCGGCCTGATTATTCTTTATTGGGAACAGGGAATGTGTATGGTAAGGATGAGGACGACAGGCCTTTTGTACCCCCCCCCCCCCCCCCCCGACAAAACCCATGCAGCAATGCATGCCCTCCACGCCTTGGCCACCCGGTCGTCCGGTGCTCACTCTCTCCGGTCTGCCGGGTGGTCTTCTTTGTTATGATAGATGCCCATAAGACACACGGTACAAGATGTTATGGCCCGTTGACGGCATGGCTTTCTTGTTGGTTCTGGCACTTGTTATCAGCCTGATTTCCGTATAGGTGTTGCCCCTTGCTTGGCAAGGGGTAGAGTTTTTCCTGGTAACCGGAGTATAAGCCTTTGTTTCGACGAACACTTTTTCTTGTACTTCTTATCCTGTGCCCATACTGTGGGGTTCTCGGCTTGCTCTATAGTGGCCAGGCGGAGCTTGCTCGAGATTTGCTGACACTCCTGCTTGTTGGTCAGGTGATTCTCTGTGTCCCTTTTTCTAAACTGTTCATCCGTATTGTCGTTGTGAGAGATCTCAGGGAATTTCGAGACTTTGTGGTATCGATGAAGAAAGGCGGTTCTCCGTTATTTGCTGGTTTACCCAATCAGACCGAAGAGGAAGATGATCTTCTCTTGCTCAAGCGGGCCTTGAACTCCCTTTCCCGTGTGGTGACCAATTATCGGATGAGGTCGAGTGAGTGCCTTTCGGCGGCCAGACAAGACATGTCCAGGTATCGTGAACTGGCAGAGATTGATCAGCTTACTGGAGTGTACAATCGTCGGGCTTTTGATCAGGAACTGCTTTGCCGCATTGCCTGGGCTGAGGAAGATGGCGGGATTTTTTATTTGCTGTTTTTAGATCTGGATGACTTTAAGGTGGTCAACGATACGCATGGGCACCAGGTTGGTGATGAAATGCTTGTGCGTATAGGGAATATCTTGCAAAGCACTACTAGGGACGGTGATTTTCCCTTCCGTTATGGAGGGGATGAATTTGGGCTTATCTTGCAGATGGATGAAAGGGATGCTGTTCAAAGAATTGCAGCAAGGATCAGGAATCATTTTGTGGGAAACCCTTATGATGTAGATGTGAGCATAGGTGGTGTATGCTTCTCCCGAGGTGTTTTTGATAAGGAGGAGGCCTTTCAGAAGTTATGTCGCAGAGCGGATGAGGCCCTCTATATGTCTAAGCAGTCAAAGCACAACCGGAGTAAAGCATGTTCCGGTTGTGTTCTTTTTGATACTTAGCAGACTGCTCCCAGGGTATGTTCTCTTTTTTAGAATTGTTGCTGAACAGCATGCAGTTTTTTACATCCCAAATATTTGTTGAGAACCTCTCCTTGACCGTGAGTAGCTGTTCTGTGTCGTATATGCTGTTTTTTGAACAGTATGGATTTTTGCATGCTGGAAGGAGCGGTTAATGACTTGACAACGCTTGGAAAAATCTCGATTTAGGGAACGCTCCTTCTGTTAGAGGGTGCTAATGTAAATTTTGACGTGGTATACTATTCGGGTTGACGTATGGTTTTTGGTACATGGGTGAAGGAATGGTGAAGGCGCACAGCCTGGGCGCAAGCCCATGTGGGCTTTGTTGAGATTGTTATGATGATTAAGAGGAGACCTTATGACGCTTGATGAAATGAAACCAGGGGGAAGGTGCAAGATTGAAAAGCTCTCGGCAGCAGACAGGCTGGGACAACGCTTGCTGGATATGGGCGTGTATCCAGGGCTCCAACTGAAGGTTGTTCGCAACGCCCCTTTGGAAGATCCTATGGAAGTGGAACTGGACGGATATTGTGTGAGTCTCCGTCATGCAGAGGCACGTTTAGTTGAGGTGGTGGCTTCATGAAGCAGGAAAAACGTCTTATTGCTCTGGCAGGTCAGCCTAATTGCGGGAAATCTACGGTGTTTAATGGTTTGACTGGTGCCAGCCAACATGTGGCTAATTATCCTGGCGTGACTGTGGACAAGATGACCGGATGGTACAAACACGACGGGATAAAACATGAGGTTGTGGATCTTCCTGGGACATATAGTTTGACCTCCTATTCACCAGAAGAGCGGGTGGCCAGGGACTTTATCCTCCGCGAAAAGCCCTCTGTGGTGGTCAATGTCATGGATGCATCGAATCTCAAGCGCTGCCTGTATCTTACCTTTCAGGTTATGGAAATGGACATCCCCATGATCCTGAATCTGAATATGATGGATGTGGTGGCCCATCGGGGTATTCATATTGACGAGGAGGCCCTGTCCCGTAAGCTTGGTATGCCTGTGATTCCCACGACCATGAAAACCGGCAAGGGCAAGAAGGAACTTCTCAAAGCCATTGACCAAGAAAGCCAGCAAGAAACCAGGCGGCCCGCCTTTCGGGTGGATTATGGCCCCATGGAACCCCTTCTGGAGGAATTGGTCGAGGGGCTCTGTTCGAAAACAGCCCTGGACGCTGATTATCCTTTGCGTTGGCTGGCCATTAAGCTTTTGGAAGGGGATAGCGATGTTCAGGAGCGGGTGGCTCAGGCCCATCCTTTGGGGGATGCCTTTCTTCAGGAGGTTGAAGACAAGAGAAAGGCGTTTGAGGCCCAGGAAGGCGTTGCCTCGGAAATGCACGTTGCCCATTCCAGGTATCGGGCTGCGGATGAGATCTTTTCAGCATGTGCCACCGCTCCTGCAGAACCCAGGGTGTCCTTGACGGATCGGGTGGATCAGGTTGTTTGTAACAAATTTTTGGGCCCCTTATTTCTGGTCGGGATTATCTGGCTCCTCTACTATCTGGCTATTGTTCAGGGGTACAATCTGACTAACTATACCTGGCCACTGCTGGCCAAAATACGCAGTGTGACCGAGGCCATCACCCCTGCTCCAGGCTTTATTGAGATCCCCCTTATACGGGCCTTTTCCTTGTGGTTTGTTGATAGTGTCAATGCCTTGCTCAACTATATTCCCATCTTTTTTATCCTTTTTGGGCTTATCGCCATCCTTGAAGATAGTGGCTACATGCCTCGGATGGCCTTTATCATGGATCGCCTTTTACACAGGTTTGGTCTGCATGGTCAGTCCACTCTGCCTATGGTGCTTGGGGGAATCTATGTAGGTGGATGTGCTGTTCCCGGCGTCATGGCTACCAAGGGTATCCCTGACGCACGTTCCAGGTTTGCCACCATCCTGGTTATCCCCATGCTCAATTGCCTTGCCAAGGTTCCTTTGTATGTCCTGCTCATCAATATTTATTTTCCGAGCAATAAAGGGCTGGCTATGTTTTTTGTTTCGACAGTCAGTCTGCTTTTGGTACTGCCCATTGCCAAGATCCTGACCATGACGGTGCTGAAAGAAAAAGAATCCGCGCCCTTTGTTATGGAGATGCCACCGTATCATCTCCCGACCATTCGTGGCGTACTGGGTCGGGCTATAGAGCGGGTATGGCTTTTTGTGAGAAAGATCACCACGATTGTGGCGGCTGTTGCCGTGGTTATTTTTGCCTTGCTCCAGTTTCCCGGTATCAGTGAAGAACGCATGGCCATGTATAATGCCAAAAAAGATAAGGCCATTGCTCAGTTTGCTAAGCAGATCAAAACGACCTCTTATGCCCAGATGCTTCAGGGAGACGGGCTTGTTGCCATGCTCAACTATTGGGATGACTATAAATCCGCCCGAATGAGTGCTGGTGGTGGCGACGCAGCAAAGGCCCTGAATGCTCAATTCAAAGAGAAAAATCCCGATTTCTTTCGTATTGTCCGACGAAGCGGTGCGGACGGTAAGAAGGTAAACCGTGCTGCCAAAAAGCTGATCAAGGTACGCAAGAAACTCCTTATGGCAATGCGTAAGGAGCGTATTAACACCAGCTTTCTCGGTCGCATGGGTAAGAGTCTTGAACCTGTTACGCAGTGGGCAGGTTTTAATTGGCGGGTGAATGTGGCCCTGCTCAGTGCCCTGGCTGCCAAGGAGAGCAGTGTCGCCACCCTGGGAGCCCTGTATCAGCAGGAAGAAGATGGCGGTAAGACCCTGGAACAGCGTATGGGCAGTCAGGAAGAGGGCTTTACGCCTCTGCACGCCTTGGCGTTGATTCTCTTTATGGTCTTGTATCCTCCATGTATTGCTACGGCCATTGCCGTGAAGTTGCAGACTGGATCCGCCAAATGGATGGTCTTTGCCATGACCTATCCCATGATCCTCGGACTTGGAGTGGCCGTGCTTGTCTTTTCCGGCGGCATGATGCTTGGTCTGACCGGTCTGCAAGCCATGTTTGCCTTTTATGGACTGGCCTTGCTCTTTACCCTTATCATGGGGTTTGTGAATCCAAAAAAGGAAGACGAATCCTTGGAGGGGGATATTGATTCATCAGCAGAAACCGTCTGATAGCTTGCTGGGGAAATAGTTCTGTCCTTTTTTCTTGGTGATGTTTTTGATAAAGGCTCTTGAAAGGCTTTTTCGCAATGTTACAGGATAGTTGAGGATGGAATGCTTTCATACATACAATTTGTTGTGGCTTGCCGTTGTCGTGTAACGACAGGGACTTGTACCCTGCCAAATCAACCAAATAACTCTACAAGGAGTGGAAAAATGTTGAAGAAAGTATGTGTTGTTGCCATGCTGTACCTGTTTCTCGGTGGTTTGGGCCAGGCTTTTGCCCATACTCCTTTGTGTTCCTGCTACGATAATGGAGATGGAACAGGGACGTGCGAAGGGGGATTCTCGGATGGTTCCTCAGCGGCTGGTGTTGAAATGCGGGTTGAGAAAAAGGATGGTACTGTCTTGCTGAAGGGCAAGATGGATGAATTCAGCGAGTTTGTGTTTGACAAGCCTGCTGGCCCCTATAACGTGGTTTTTGATGCTGGTCCGGGACATTTGATCATAGTCGAAGGGGAATCTATTACCGAATAACTACCATGGTATGCCCTTTGACGCGGCATGGTGTCACGTCAAAGTTGTATATAGCTATTGGAAATATGTTGTTTAAACACAAGGAGAGATGGTTATGAAAAAAGTAATTCTTATGCTCGCAGGACTGATGATGCTGGCTTCAGTTCCTGCTCTGGCCCATTTTCAGATGATTTATACGCCTGAAAGTGCCCTGAACAAAGGTGGAACGATTCCGTTCAAGGTCGTTTTCACCCATCCTTTTGAGGCCGGTCATACTATGGATATGGGTACTCCCGAGGCCTTTGTCGTGCTGCATAAGGGTAAGAAAAAGAACATCCTGAAAGATCTCAAGCCCATCAGATGGACCAGCCTGACGAACTCTGGCAAGGCCTATGAATTTTCCTACAAGATGCGCGGCATGGGTGACTGGGTTTTTGGTCTGTCTCCGGCCCCATATTATGAAGGTCAGGAAGACGCGTATATCCAGCAGTTCACCAAGGTCATCGTCAATTTGGCCGGTGCCCCCACTGACTGGGAAGAAATGCTTGGTCTGCCCGCAGAAATTATGCCCCTGAACAAGCCCTATTCCATCTGGGCTGGAAGCACCTTCACCGGCGTTGTTATGGGTAATGGCAAGCCAGTTCCTTACGCTGAGATTGAGGTCGAGTACATGAACCATGCTCCCATTATGAGCAAGAATGCCTTTGCCAAAAAGGCCGATGCTGAAGCCCCTCATGACAGCTTTGTAACGATGGGTATCAAGGCTGATGCCAATGGCCAGTTCACCTTTGGTATTCCCAAGGCTGGTTGGTGGGGATTTGCCGCTCTGGGTGCAGGCCCCAAGGATTCCTATAAGGGCAAGGAACTTTCCCAGGATGCGGTTCTTTGGATCCAGGCCAAGGAAATGAAGTAAATAAATCGTATGTCTTGGTGTTAGATTCACTATACGCCTAGAATAGCATCATTACGGGGCGGCCATATGGCCGCCCCGTAATATCTTTTTTTTTACAAGCTCTCTATCAGGAGATCGTCTTGGATACCATCATCAATGTCCGACATCTTTGTCAGAAATACGGGGATCGGACTCTTTATGAAGACCTTCATTTTTCGGTACCCAGCGGGAAAATTTTTGGACTCCTGGGAAAAAACGGGGTGGGCAAGACGACCCTGATCAAGATTCTTATGGGGTTTCTGCGGCCTGTTTCTGGGAAATGCTCGGTCTTTGGTGAGGATTCACATGCCCTTTCTCCTGCTACCAGGGCTCGAATTGGTTTATTGTTTGAGGGACATTTGGCGTATGACTTTATGACCATTGAGCAGATTGAGCAATTTTACGGCCCCCATTATGCCCGTTGGAACAGGGATGTGTACTATGATCTGGTGGATCGGCTGGGACTTTCTCATTCTCATGTTATCAAAAATATGTCCTGCGGCCAGCGTTCTCAGGTAGTTTTGGGACTTATCTTTGCCCAACAGCCGGATCTGATGATTCTGGATGATTATTCTATGGGGTTGGATGCAGGGTACCGCAGGTTATTTTTAGAGTATCTGCGGGAATATGTCCGTGATGGGACAAAGACTGTGTTCATGACCTCCCATGTGATCCTTGATCTGGAGGATATGGTGGATGATGTGTTGTTTTTGGAGCGGGGAGGCGCGTTGCTCCAGACAACGTTGAAGGATTTTACCTCTCAGTTCAAATGCTTTGCCTATCCCTACCAGCAAGGCAGTGAGCTTCCCAGGCCAGGTGGAATCATCAAAAATGTAGAGATGTTTAGTAAGACTGTTTCCCTGTATTCCTTTGGAACAAGGGAAGAGGTAAGCAAGTGCCTTGCGGAGGCAGGTATTACAGCACCCTCACTTGAACGGGTTCCCATGAATCTGGAAGATGCCTTTGTTGGCTATACAGGGACGTATTGATTGCTACGTGGGCTTGTAAGGATATGTTAAACGCATAATCCTCACCCTTTTCTCATAGGCAAGGCAGACAGGACGTACCTTGCACATGGTCAACTACAGGAACTCCCGCACAAGGACATATCATGCTGCATGCATTCGCCAAAAAGGAATGGCTCAAACTACGTCGGGCCTGGTGGATCGGACTGAGCTTGAACCTTATTGGGCTCATCTATCTCTTCTTTCATCTTAATCATTTATTCACCCTCGAACACGCTGAAACCATCTGGTATCGGGCCTTTGTCATTGCCACCCCTCATTATGGAAGCATGAAATACCTTATGGTCTTCACCGGCCTTCTTCTTGCGGCAGCCCAGTTTGTGCCGGAGATGCTCGGCCATCGATTTCGTCTCTCTCTGCATCTTCCAGTGCCCCCAGACCGGATAGTGCTGCTTGCTGTGTTTATGGGGCTGGGTACGGTGGTGGCCCTTATTGGAGTGGATGCTCTGGGTTTGGGCCTGATCCTGAGCAGGTTCTATCCTTGGGAAGCCGTAATAAGCGGCCTGTGGACAGCCTTTCCCTGGTTGTTTGCAGGGGTGACTGTTTATCTGGGAACAGCCCTGGTCCTTTTGGAGCCCGGATTCACCCGCAAGCTGGTGTGTTGTGTGCTCGCTCTTGGGGTGACGAGTCTGTTTTTTCAGGGAGTGACCTATGAGGAGATGAATCAGGCCCTGGTTGCTCCTGTGGTGCTCACTCTTTTGTTTATACCGGCGATTCTTTTGCCAGCCTACCGGTATCGTAATGGGAGATATTCATGAGTATCCGTCTGGCACGTCTGGCACTGATGCTTTTGGCCGTCATGGTCATGGGAGTCTTTCTTCCCATTGGTCAGAAGATGCTCAGCGGCGAGAGTATGGGCAAGACCCAGCTTTTTTACAGTCCGGTGATCAAAAAATTTATCTATCGGGAAAAGGTCGGTGAGGGGCATAGTTTTGTCACCCTGGATGAAGACGGCACATCCTATGATCGTACCACTTTTGAGACCATGATTCCCTTTATCTATTACCGGAACATGGAATTATGGGGTAAGCTTCCCCTGGTTCTGGACGGACAGACTTTTACCAAAGAACAGATCCGTACCAACAGACAGGTCTTTGAACTCAAGGCCCGGAACATTACAGGCAATTTTCCCCGTATCCAGGTTTTTCCTCTTCTGGAATCTGTGCCCGGCAGATCCAGGCTCCGTTTTCCAGAAGATGCCTTTCGGATGACGGATCAGATGGAATTTATCAACGTGGACACCAACAAGGTCGATCCTGTATTGACCCAAATCTATACCAAGGCCCTGACCGATGCGGGGTTTGTCTTTCCGGCTCGGCTTGTGGCAGGAAAGGTGTCTATCCTCAAGCCCTTTGATGAGGGATTTTTTTTGGTGGATGCCCGGAATACGGTTTTTCACATCAAACGGGTCAAGGGCAAGCCGTTCGTTGTCAGGACACCCATACCCGCCGATTTGGGCATCCGGCATATCAAGGTCAGTGAGAACAAGAAAAAGGCGATCTACGGCCTGATTCTCACCCATACGGGCGAACTCTATCTGATGACCTATGATAACTATGGGCTGATCAGGCTGCCGGTGGAGGGATATAAGCCCGATACAATGGACATCAAGCTCATCATCAATCCCTTGTTTGTCACAGCCATTTTTTCCGATGATACCATTATTCACGCTGTGGCCATGAACAAGGCATACGAGCCCATTGCCCGATACCAGCATGTGATGTTTTCTGGAAAGAAGCGTGTTGCTGACAAGATAGTTGATGCCCTGTTTCCTTTTGTCATTCAGACCCATGATGCTAATACAGGATATTTGCCGTTCCGATTCCAATGGAGTGGCTGGACGTCCTTATTGGGTACAGCTCTGGCATTGGCAGTCGGCTGCGTCCTTGCTTACCGGCGCAAGGGCGGTTTCAGGACGCATTGGCCCGATCTTGTGCTCATTGTGGTGACAGGCTTCTATGGATTGCTTGCTGTGACAATGATTGGGCCGGAAACCGATTAGAGTACAATCTGAAATTCACAACATGATGGCATTTTGGTACACACCCGCAGGACAGTTGTTGTTAGGAGGTTTTTGTTAGAAATATCAAACAAAAGGCTTCCTTAGCGTGCGGCTCATGTGAAGAAAGGTTGCAGCGTTCAAACAAGGAGGATAGTTCAGGCGGCCAGCATGAGGTCGCCACCAGGAAAGTACAATCACACAAACAAGGGTTGGTCTGGTTAGAGGAATGCTGTGATCATCTATCTGAGGTTGGGGGGGTGTGCGAGAGACGCCTGCCATCCTTGCTGATGACGGAGCTCTGTTGGGTCTCATTATATTTCCATACACTCAGGGAGGAAAAAGCGTATGCAAAGCAAACAAATCCGTTTCATGTCCATGGTGGTGACCTTGATCGCCTTGTGTCTGTTGTTAAGTGTTCCGGCTTTGGCAAAGGGACAAGGAGGTGTGAAAGGCAAGGGACCCAAGCCTGTAGGTGCTGTGAACTCCAGTAATGGTGGAGTATATGCACGGGGGCAGTACGGGATTGTGGGTAAATACATCTATCTTCATGCGGATGATTACTATCACGGAGATGATAAGGTCGATTATAAGCGGCCAAAACCTGGTAAAAAAGGTAAAAAGGTCAAGGAAAAGACCCTCAACAAGTATCAACTCACCCTGCGGACAGGAGTTTTTGACAATTTTGATGCACGGCTCGTTATTCCTTTGTTGGACAAGGAATTGAAACGTGAATCTGCCAGAAAAAGTTTTACAGACGACAATGTTGGCATCGGTGATATTAAATTGATTGGCCGGTACCGTGTCATGTCCCAGAAAAAAAAGGATCCCCTGAACCTGGCTATTGGGCTGGGCCTTGAAATGCCTACGGGTGACACCGATAAACAAGATAGCAACGGGAAACATCCTGGATGGATCCAGACTGGTTGGGGCTCCTGGAATCCTATCTTTGAAGTGGGTGTTCATAAGGTTATGGGACGCCATTGGATATCTACACATGTGATGTACAAAATGTCCACAGAGGGTGATCGGGGCAGTAAGGATTTTGAGGGCCCGGATGTCTTTAAGTATAATGCAGCCTATGTTTTTGCCACATGCAATTGGTTTGATGTAGGGCTGGAACTTAATGGTGAGTTCAAGACCAAGGCGAAGCTTTCTGGAGTAACTCTGCAAAAAACTGGTGGACATACTGTTTTTATTACTCCTGAAGTCCATTTCAAATTATATAAGGGCCTTCATTTTGACATTGGTGTACCTATTACCGTGTATCGTGATCTCAATGGTGAACAATTAAGTGAAGATTACCGTGTTGTCACTAAGTTAGCATATAAGTTTTAATTATCTCTATGCCTAGAATAAGCATATTATATTATAGCATACACCAATAAGGAGGAAGGTTATGGTTCGTGTTTCTCGCAACAAAGAGCGTGTACATTCTTCTATGATTTGGGCTGTGAGTCTGCTTTGCACGGTCTTGCTTATGGTCTCAGCAGGAAATGCTCTGGCAAAGCCTGGCAAAAAATCATCCACCCCCAAGCAGGTCAAGGAGCTTGTTATTGGTGATCGGGTGATTGACATTGCCTATCATCTTGGCGTGATGCCCAAAATTATCTCGGCACGCATGTCTGTGTGGCCTATGGGGAAAAGAATCAAGATGGCTGCCAAGCCTCTAGGATGCCCCAAATGTATTACCACTTCTCGTAAAACGGCCGTTGCTGACGCTATCAACAAATGGGGGCTCAAGCGGATTATCATTGAGAAGAACGATTCCTATTGCCTGTTCATGCCACAGGTTCGTCCTACGGATGTTATTCCCCTGCTCAAAGGCACAAATGTGAAGATTGAGTATGTGGATTTTTCCAAGGGTATTGACTCCGCCATCAGACAGACGGCTCAGATATTTGGCAAGCAAGACAAAGCAGATGCCCTGATTGCCAAGTATCACAAGGATATGGCCATGACCAAACAGCTCATGCCTGCCAAGCCCTTGAACAAGCGAGTCGTTATTATCAAAGGCGTGTATCAGCCTTCGTCCGGGAAAAGCCTGTTAAGTGCTGAGGCCCCTGGCATGTATTCCGACCGATTTATGCTCAAACCTCTTGGATGCACCAATGTGGGAGAGGTCTTTAATCCCGGTGATGCCAAGCCTGCTAAAGGACATTATATGATCAAAAAATCCCGCAAGGGATTTGACCTCTCACCCCTGATTGCCGCTGATCCTGACGTGATTGTGGCAGTGGGTGATGTGATGTCCGTTCAAAAGGCCCTGCAAGGCTATGCTAAAAAGAATCCGAAATTGAACAACGTCAAGGCAATTAAGGATATGGCGGTCTACGGCCTGCCTGGCTATATTGATGCCAGCGTCATTGAATACCCGCTTATTCTCAGACAATGGGCTATTGCTTTGGCACATTAGCATACCATCTGAAGGCTTGAATTGTTGAGCCGTAAACAAGAGTGCTGATGGAGAAGCCGATCCGGGCAAGAGAATTGCCGGATCGGCTTTTTGCTGGAAGGTGGTGAATATGTTCTGGTATCGGCGATCCGCCTCATTATCCAATAGCTGCTCTTTTCTCCAGACCAAAAAAAGGCCCGTGTCATTTGACACGGGCCTTTACAATGATTGTGTGCTGTTTGACCGTTTAGAGAGCCCCTGCAACCTTTTCAGCCCATTCATTGATGTCGCTCAAAGCATCCAATGGGTCACCGTCGATTTTGAGCCCTTCAACAACGACGTCACCACCGATCTGGCCCAGTTTCTTTTCGAGCATATCAACGGTTCCGCAGAAGTGTTCATAGGAGCTGTCTCCTGGTGCAAAGGCTGCACACTTTTTCCCCTCCAAGGCAACTCCGTCCATATCGTCATAAAAGTCCTGGAAGTCATCCTGAAGTTCCACTTCTTCGTCCCCATAGGCAGGGCATCCCAGGAGAACAAGGTCATATTCACCAGCCATATCGGAAGGCTGGGCGTCAGTAACATTCTTGAGTTCTGCTTCTACATCTGCCTTACCGAGAGCTTCGGCGATTTTTTCAGACATGGTTTCCGTGTTGCCGGTAGATGAACCGAAGACGATGAGTGCTTTTTTCATGCTCTGGACTCCTTTAGTGATGAATGTTCTCCGATGTGCGGGACGCACCCAGAGGTGGTCGGGGCCGGTGGCAAAGCCATTGGCTGTCTCGTACAATCCATGCTTCACCCTGTACAGGCCAGACATCATGTGCCTTCCCGCACCTCAGCCAGCAACTTTTATTGCTCTATTTTATATTCAAGCTTCTAACTCGAAAAGCCAAAAAGAAAGCCTCAAAAGCCAAGGTCGGTGAGCTCGGTGGGCGAAGAAGGTGCCCATTGTTCAGGAAATATGGTGATGCGAGTGCGGCGTATCACCCCAGGGATGAGCGTGGAGATGGTGATGGACATGCAGACTGTCGGAAAGCATGAGTTTGTGGTTGTGGATGCTCATAAACTCATGGCAGGTCTCCTGAAGAAAGGAGAGATCATGTGAGATGATGATCCAGCCTGTGGGCAGGGGGTTGAGGATTTCGATGAGTTTGTGCCGGTGCAGGGGATCCAGATCATTGGTTGGTTCGTCGAGCAGCAGAGCGGCAGGGCGCATGGCAAGAACAGCCGCCAGGGCAACGAGCCGTTTTTCACCACCGGAAAGCTGATGCGTAAGACGCTGTTGCAGGTCAGAGAGGCCAAGTTGTTCCAGGGTTTCCTGGGCCCTTTTCTTTGCCTCTTTGGGGCCAAGGCCGAGATTTAAGGGGCCAAAGGCCACATCTTCAAGTACTGTTGGATGAAAGAGCTGATCGTCAGCGTGTTGCAGGACAAGGCCGATGTTGCGGCGGAGTATGCGAAAGTCATTTTCTTGCAGCAATGCCTTGTCCTGAAACAACATGCGTCCCTGGGTGGGTTGCAACAAACCTGTTATGAGGTAAAAAAGCGTGCTTTTTCCACAGCCATTTGGCCCAAAAAAACCAATACGCTGGTTGGTGGTAAAGGAAAATGAGGTCTGACAAAAGATTTCTTTGCCCTGGGGATAGGCAAAACTAAGCTGTTCAAGGGAGAAACGTAACATAGCGATACCAGGATAGACGATGAAGTTGGGAAACTGTCTGATCTGTCAGGCAGGAGAAAGGAGCATCGTTCCCCCAACAAACAGCACAAGAAAAAGGACAAGCAGGCCGATAAAGAGGCAATCTATGCGGCGAAATCGTAACAGGGTCAGGGAGGTCAAGGTGCCATTGAATCCCCGTAACAACATGGCCTGCTGCATTCGTTGGGCTCGGTCAAGACTGCGAACCAGGGTTAATCCCAGAAGATATCCCAGGGTGCGGTAGGTATGCAGATTCGTGCCTGGCACAAAGTTGCGCAGCTTAAGCGATGTCTGAAGCCGTTGCCATTCATCTGTGAGCAGAAAAAGGGAACGGTAGGTAAAGAGCAGCAGATACACAAAGGTGCGGGGCAGGTGCAAGGCTTGCAACGCATGACCAAAAAGCGAGGCAGGCATGGTACCCACACAGGCGATAATGAGCATGGTGATGGCATTGGCCTTACAGGTAATGAGCCAAACCAGATCAAGTCCTTCCTGAGTCCAGGTAAACCATTTCCAGGTCAATAAGGGCTTGCCAGGTGTCAGAAGGGGGACAGTGAGCCAAAGAACAAGGACGAAGAGATTCATGGCCCCCAGGCGGTGTAGTAAGGGACGCAGGCGAGGTCTGCTGCATCCTAAGAGGAGGGCAGATCCTGCCAGGGCCAGGACAGCCTGCACGGGTTGCTGAGTGATGGCAAAAAGACAGGAGAGCACAAAGGCTGTTCCCACACGCAGGCGAGGATCAAGGGCGTGTACCCAGGTTGCTTGATGGGCAAAAGGTTCGTCAATCACTTGGGAAGCTGCTTGCTGGTTCGGCTTTTGAAAAAGGCCGCAATGCCAAAGATACCGATAATCCAGCCAATACCGCCTATGATTTCAACCATGCCTGGTTCGTCAACCTGTTGGGCCATGAGCATGTTGTGGATGGGTCGCAGCCGAACATCCAGGGCACGGTCAAGAAGTTCTTGCAGGCGTTGCTCGGTGAGCATGAGGGACTCGCCCTCCTGGTCTGCCTGGTGCTCCTGGTCTGCCTGGTGCTCCTGGTCTGCCTGGTGCTCCTGGTCTGCCTGGTGCTCCTGATTTGCGGGTTGCTGCTGGGCAAGGGGTTGCGGGGGGAGTTGGGAGGATGGCGATTCCTGGTACGGGGGAAGTTCTGAAGCCGCAACCACCCATTCTGCCTGGTGGCCTGCCCCGGCATCAAGGGTCAGCCGCAGATCAATGGGGTGACGCATTATCTGCTGGGGGACTGGAAAACGGAAACAGCCTTGTTTGTCGGTAGTTCCCTTGAGCACCAGGGAGCCGTCTTTGGCATTCGTAACGTGTACCTTGGCCCCTTGTGCAGGCCGTGATTTACTGAAACGGCAATCTGCCACGATGTCTGTTCCCTCGACAAAGGCAAAAATATGGACACGATGTGCCTGGGCCGAGGTAGTAAACACAAGACACGAGAAGAGGGCGAGACGGAGGCAAAGGGGCATAATCAATCCTGATGAAAGAGCAAAAGTTCTGGCCGGGTTTTGGCGAGAAAAGAAACCGTAAAGGCTGTAATCAAACCTTCTACAAACATAACTGGCAGATGGGCCCAGAAAAGGAGCTGGGCCGCAGCAAGAAAGCCCTCTTCGGTAAGGGCCAGACAAAGGGCCGTCAAGAAGGCTGCACCTGCAACCCCCAGGGCCCCACAGCAAAAGGCAGGCACCACGAGCTTCCAGCCTTTGTTGGTGAGCCAGGGCCGTGTCATGATGCCTGCCAGCACTGCTGGCAAGGCCATGTTGACGGTATTGATGCCCAAGGTTGTCAGCCCTCCGTATTGAAAAAGCAGTACCTGGAGAAGCAGGGCGATCAAAATGGCGGGAAAGGCTGCCCAGCCAAGCAAAACCCCAAGCAAACCGTTTAAGAGCAAATGGGCACTGGCCGGGCCAATGGGAATATGGATCAGCGAACCCACAAAAAAGGCAGCAGACAGCAGAGCTACGGGCATGAGCCGGTCTTCAGACAGGCGGCGCAGACCCAGAGAACAGCCGAACAGGGCCAATGCGCCGCCTATACCAAGAATGGAAGGGGAAAGAACTCCCTCTGCAATGTGCATGATAACGGCAGGAAGATTAGTTATGTACAGGAGCTAAGAATTGGGTCCACAAAACCGCTCCGAGTTCGACATCCTTGGGCGTGCCCTGGAAGTCCATCTTTTCGGAAGCGGTATTCAGAGCTGCAAAGCCCCACCAGCCAGCAAAAGGAACGGCATAGGAGAAAACGCCATTGGCATCTGTGGTAACAACCTGGGTGATAAAGGTTTCGTTGGGGGCCCGATAGGTTTTGTTTTTGTTATAGTACTCCACTTCTACGGTTGTGTTGGGAACGGGCTTGCCATCAACCAGAACCTGACCCTGGAAGAGATTGCCAGCGTAGTTGGCAAAGGGACGAGTAAGGGGCACGATCTCTGTTTTGAGGCCCAGAGGAGTCTCCCAGCCTTCTTCCTCACCAAAGGCACTGACATAGGTCTTGGTATAGTGGATGATAAAACAGTCTTCAACAGGTTCCCAATAGGGTACAGGCTCCATCACAAATTGATACAGACCAGGGCGGGAAATGGTGTAGTCAACTCCCCAGGCCTTGTGGTTAAACAGGGGTGCTGCCGTAAGATACGATTTGAGATTGGTTTGTTTGCCGTCCTTGACAACATAAAACGCCTTGGGCTTGACGAGATGCATGCCCGTTGCTTCCATAGGATGGGCAAAAGAAAGCTGGAGGTGAACCTTTGCGTCCTGTTTATGCTCAACCACATCATGGCTGGGGATAACCATGCCAAAATGAGCACATACAGGAGAACTCATCAAGACGAACCATACAAAACACAGGGCAGACAAAAGATAATGACGCATGTGGCACTCTCCTTACGTTGTATTGTGTATACGGGATAAAAAAAGATAACACGGATTGTCTATGAAAAGCAAAAAAGAAGGTCAAGAAGAAACCTGATAGTTTTCTGGGATTGCTGGGTGCGAGATGGGAGACGCCAAGGGGTATCCTGGTTGATAGGTAAGGTCCATGTCCCATCCTGCGGACATGGGCCTTCCTGGTTGATGTTATGAGGTCGTTTTGTTGAGTTGATCACGAACCGTCTTGGCCGCCTGTACCATATTGGTGAGGGATGGGGCTGCCTCGTTCCAATTGCGTGTCTTGAGACCGCAATCAGGGTTTACCCAGAGACGTTCCTGGGGAATGACCTGCAAGGCCTTGTGGAGCAAGGCGACCATCTCCTGCTCAGACGGGATGCGGGGTGAGTGGATATCGTAAACACCTGGGCCGACTTCCTGAGGATAGGCCTGGTTTTCAAAAGATGTAAGCAGGGTCATGTTGCTGCGGCTGGCCTCAATACTGATTACATCGGCATCCATAGCCGCGATCCAGGTAAGGATATCATCAAATTCGCAATAGCACATGTGGGTATGGATTTGCGTGGCATCCTTGACACCGCAGGTAGCGAGACGGAAGGCCTCTACCATAGATTCAAGGTAGGCATTCCATGCGGCCCTGCGCAGGGGCAGGCGTTCTCGCAGGGCGGGTTCGTCAATCTGGATAATGGAGATACCGGCCTTTTCCAGATCCAGAACCTCGTCGCGGATGGCCAGGGCAATTTGACGGCAGGTGGTCTCTCTGGGCTGATCATCACGTACAAAGCTCCAGCAGAGCATGGTCACTGGCCCGGTGAGCATCCCTTTCATGGGGCGGCTGGTTCTGGATTGGGCATAGGTGATCCAGGATACGGTCATGGGGTGGGGCCGCCAGACATCACCATAGATGATGGGCGGTTTGACGCATCTGCTGCCATAACTCTGGACCCAGCCGTGGCTGGTAAAGGCGAATCCTTCTAATTGTTCGCCAAAATATTCCACCATGTCGTTGCGTTCGGCTTCGCCATGAACCAGCACATCAAGACCAATGTCTTCCTGACGTTTGACCGTGTCGGCAATGTGGCTGCGCATGACAGCTTTATAGCCCTCTTTTGAGAGTTTGCCGGTCTTATAGTATTTGCGTGAGGATCGGATATCCGTGGTTTGGGGAAAGGAACCAATCGTGGTGGTGGGCAAAAGGGGGAGAGAGAGATGGTTGCGCTGGGTCTTGGCCCGTTGGGGATAGGGTGAATCCCGCACGGTCATGGCCTGATCCTGCTCGCTGAGGCGTTGTTGGACATGGCTATTGACCACCAGAGGGCTTGTTCTTCTGGCTGCAAGAGTGGTGCGGTTTGCTGCCAGCTCTGCCGTGATGTCGCCACCCTGGGCTGCCTGAGCCAGCAGGGCGAGTTCCTGACATTTTTGTTTGGCAAAGGCCAACCATGACATGACTTCAGGGTTAAGTTTGGTTTCCAGATCCAGATCCAAAGGTGCGTGGAGCAGGGAGCACGAGGGAGCGAGCAAGAGCCGTTCACGAGGAAGAACAGCCTCTGCCCTGGCAATGATGTTAAGGCAATTGTCCAGGTCGGCACGCCAGACATTGCGTCCATTTACAAGACCCAGGGAGAGGGACATGGATGCTGGAATGCGTTCCAGGGCTTGATCTAACAGGGCTGGTGCACGCACAAGATCCAGGTGTACCGCAGCCACTGGCAGGGCAAAGATGGCTTCCAAAGATTCGCCTGGATCACCAAAATAGGTGGCCAGCATGATCTTGGCCGGTGAGGCCGCCTTCTCCAGGGTATCGTACACGTCACCAAGCCTATCAAGGACAGGGGAGGCACTATCGGTGACCAAAATGGGTTCGTCTATCTGTATCCACGAACATTCCCTGGCCAGGGTTGCCAAAAGTTCTTCGTACACGGTAACAAGGGCGTCCAGATGCTTCCAGCGGTCACATCCTGCAATCGTGGATTTGCCCAGCCCAAGGAAGGTAAAGGGGCCTGTCACCACGGCCTTGGGCGTGAACCCTGCTTCTCTGGCCTCTCGTACCTGCTGAACCAGGCGGTCAGCCGACAGGGAAAAGGTCTGATCCGGTGTAAATTCTGGAACCAGATAGTGGTAGTTGGTGTCGAACCATTTGGTCATTTCCAGGGCGGTTACCGGAGATGAGCCGCCTCGTCCCCGGGCCATGGCAAAATAGGTATCTTCCTGAACAGGCTGGGTGGAGGAGCCGTATCGCTGGGGTATAACCCCCAGGGTGACGCACATATCCAATATATGATCATAGAGTGAAAAATCGCCAACAGGAACCAGGCCAATGCCGTTGTCTGTCTGCAGCTTCCAATGCCGCAGCCGCAGGGCCGCTGCCCTGGCTTGCAGATCAGTCGCGTGTATCTCGCCTTTCCAATAGCCTTCGACCGCTTTTTTCAGTTCGCGGTCAGCCCCCATGCGGGGAAATCCCAATGTGTGTGTGAGCATGTGTCATAACTCCTTGGTTAGAGGTATGCGTACCGGATAAACCGGGCCGCACTGCAGTCACCTGTGACGCGAGGTGGGGCAGGCACGTGTAAGACGTCTTCCGGCTTCCGGCTCTGATGGCAATGAGTATGCCCCCACATGCAGGGGATCACACAATCTTCCCAAGACCGTTATGGGTCGCAGTGATTGTGGATAAAGATCAACCGGTCACGGCAGCGCGTCTGCGGCGGATTTTCACCGCCTTCCGTTTCTTACAGTGCATCAAAAGGGAGAGAGTTCACCTCCTTGGCAGATGGTAAAAAAATATTAAATAAGCATATAAAGATATATTGATATTTTGATACAGACAGCTTGTCAAGAGGGCTGGTTGAGGTTTTTTCTCCTTGACGTCAGGAAGGAGCTCTATACATTCTTTTCCGCCTTTTTGGGATAGATATGGTTTCAGGAACTGCATTGCCTGAAACCATCTGAGATAGCGGGATGAGGGGGCATCGGTCGTGCCAGACCAAATAACATACCCCCATGCCTGGCACAACGCATGTGGAAAGGATTGGAAAATGGATCATACAAAACAGAATCAGGATATTCGCAATATCGCCATTATCGCCCATGTTGATCATGGTAAGACCACCCTGGTGGACAATATGTTCAAGCAGAGCGGGATCTTTCGGGAAGGGCAGAATGTGGACGAACGGATTATGGACTCCATGGATTTGGAGCGGGAACGGGGAATCACCATTGCGGCCAAGAATTGTGCGGTCATGCATAATGGGGTGAAGATCAATATTATTGATACCCCTGGCCATGCCGATTTTGGCGGGGAAGTGGAACGTTCTCTGTCTATGGCCGAAGGTGCCATCTTGCTGGTGGACGCTTCTGAAGGCCCCTTGCCCCAGACTCGGTTTGTTTTGAAAAAGGCTCTGGAGTCCGGCCTGGCCATTATCGTGTGTATTAACAAGATTGATCGCAAAGATGCCCGGCCTGATGAGGTGCTCGATGAGGTCTATGACCTGCTTATTGATTTGGATGCCTCGGAAGATCAGCTGGACTTTCCCTTGCTCTATACCATCGGCAAACGCGGGGTATCCAAGGCGGCTCCAGAGGATGCTGACGGGGATCTGCACCTGCTTTTTGAGACCATTGTCAACGAAGTGCCTCCGCCTGTGTATGACGAGCAGGAACCCTTTCAGATGCTTGTTGCTGACCTTGGGTATTCGGACTATCTGGGCCGACTGGCCGTGGGCAAGGTGTTTAATGGTGTCGTCAAGTCCAACGACTCCCTGGTGTGTCTGAGTGATACCGGGGAGACTGTACCTCTCAAGGTCTCGAAGCTCCAGGTGTATAAAGGTATGGGGTATCAGGAGGTCAAGGAAGTTGGGCCTGGTGATATTGTTGTGCTGTCTGGGATCGAAGAGGTGAAAATCGGCGATACCATCTGTACCAGGGATTATCCCAAGGCCCTGCCCCGCATCACCGTGGATGAACCCACGGTTTCCATCCGTTTTGGCATCAATACCTCTCCCTTTGCCGGTCGTGAGGGCAAGCTTGTGCAATCACGGGTCATCAGGGAACGTCTGCTCAAGGAAACCCTGCTCAACGTGGCTATTGAGGTCGAGGAAACCGATGAAAAGGATGCCTTTGTGGTCAAGGGCCGGGGAGAATTTCAGATGGCCATCCTTATTGAGACCATGCGGCGGGAGGGCTTTGAACTCACCATTGGCCGGCCAGAGGTCATTTATAAGATCAAAGACGGCACACGCCAGGAACCTCTGGAAAAGGTATTTATTGATTGTGAAGAGACCTTTATGGGCGTGGTCACGGAAAAATTGTCCATCCGCAAGGGCAAGATGCTCAACCTGGTCAATAATGGTAAAGGGCGTGTCAGGATGGAATTTTCCATTCCTTCCCGAGGGCTTATCGGGTATCGGGACGAGTTTTTAACCGACACCAAGGGTACCGGTATGATGAATTCCCTGTATGCCGGTTATGGGGACTATCGGGGGGATATTCCTGGCCGTTTTACCGGGGCCCTGGTGGCTGATCGGCAGGGGAGTGCTGTGGCCTATGCCCTGTTCAACCTGGAACCCCGTGGCCGTCTTTTTTGTGTGCCTGGCGAGCCGGTCTATGAAGGCATGATTGTGGGCGAGAACAATCGGGATAATGATATTGATGTCAACCCGTGCAAGACCAAAAAACTGACCAACATGCGGGCATCAGGCAAGGATGATGCCGTAGTCTTGACACCCATCCTGCCCATGACCCTGGAAAAGGCCATTCATTTTATCAAGGAAGATGAATTGGTGGAGGTGACACCTGAGAGTATCCGCCTGCGTAAGGCCGTCCTTTCGGCCCGTGATCGGCATTCCCTCATGGGGGCCAAAAAGAAAAAGATGGCAGGCCTGTAACAGGTTCAGAGTATCATACATAAAGGCGGGAAACTTCAAGGTTCCCGCCTTTCTTTATGCCTCCTGGAGTTCAGCTACGCAGAGCTGCTCGCTGCTGGGCGGTGCTGACCGGCAGACCATGTTTCTGCCGCTGGTTTTGGCGAGGTACAAGGCCTGGTCTGCCAGACTGACCAGATACTCTGCGGACTTGAGGAGAGAGGGTTTGACCGAGGAAATGCCCATGCTCGTTGTTACCTGAAAATAGTGATCATGAAATTTGAAGGTGTGGGCAGCGATTTTTTGGCGGATGCGTTCGGCCAGTATCCAGGCGTCTTCTTCCTGGGTGTGGGGAAGGATGACCACAAACTCTTCGCCCCCATACCTGGCTGGTATGTCCGATTCTCTGAGGGTGGCACGCAGCATATCTGCCACCTCGCGGAGGACCAGATCGCCGGCAAGATGACCGTAGGTGTCGTTGATTCGTTTGAAATGATCCAGATCAAGCATAAGCAGACTCAATTCGTTCTGATAACGCTGATGACGTTTGAGTTCCTTGGCGATCCGTCTTTCAAAATGCTGGCGATTGAAGATTCTGGTCAACCCGTCATGGTCGGCCTGATTTTTCATGGTTCGGTACATCAAGGCATTTCTCAGGGCCAGGGCCAGATGATTGGCAACGGCTCGCAGGATTTGCACGCGGTCGCGTCCCAGGGTTTCGGCCTCATTGGAAACGATGCAGAGAAGGCCCATGGTTGTTTCGTTCCAGATGAGAGGGAGCTGGATCAGGTTGCCGGTATCAGGAAGACTCAGGGGCTTAAAGAGGCTTGCGTCCTTGTTCAGCAGCTCTATCTGATAGGTGTTGATGGCATGTCGGGCATGGCATTCTCCCTGATCCAGGAGATAGTTGACCCAGGGATCCTGTTTTTGAAGATTGGGAGGCATGAAAAGTTCTGCGGACATAAGATTCGGAGTATCCGTGTTCCAGAAGATACCCATGATGGATTCCACGTCTACAAGGGTCTGTACATCCTTTCCAGCCTGGTGGATGATGGCTCGTGGATCCAGACTTTTGCTTGCCTTGGTCAGTATTTTGTTTAAGAAATCCAATTGCTCATTTTTTCGGGCCAGGAGTTCTCTTTCCAGGATGATCTCATTGGTCATCTTGTAGATGTCGTCATACATGGCCATGAGTTCACGGGCCTTTTCCCGACAGGTGGTCACTTTTTCCTGGGTCAGCGGCATGGTGATAGCGCAGAGAAAATGTTGCTCAACCATATCCGCAAGGGCAGCCCCTTCAAGACGATCCTCTGCCTCCAGGACAAGCACCATCTTGCAATCCTCCTGGCTGCACAGGACATTGTGCCCTTCCTGCAGCATGTGAGTCCATGCTGCCAGGGTAATGAACAGCAGGTCAGGTGACTGAAAGGAGTCCGAGAGAGGTTTTGTCAAATCATTGACGTTTTTTGTCTCCAATTGGACTGGTTCAGGTAATTGCTGGTGCATGGTGGCGAGGGTGCTGTCTGACATTCCAACAACCCAGATATGTTCTGTAGGAGTAGGCTGTGAATCTGCCTTGGTGGTCTGGGGTATGTGCATAGTCAATCCTTGTGCGTGATGATGTGAAGGGAAAAATATGACGTTTGCTGTGCTTATGCAAAGAAAAGACCAACTATGAAAAAAATGCGAATCTGGGGTACACTTGACCCATTTGTTGAATCTGGAGCCTGCATGGGCCGCAAGGTGGCCAACCTTGGTTTTTTGCAGGCGTTGATCCACTCACAGGCCTTTGATGAATACCATTTTTTTCTTGAGGATGAGGCCAGTATGGCACGGGTCAGACAGGGGTTGGAGGCAATGGATGTCTCCGGTCAGGCAACGCTCCGATATATGCGCAGACGTCAGCTTCCTCACCATCTCAGGGAAACATCCTATCATTGTTTTCATCTTTCGGATTGTATCAACTGGCCGGCCTGGCTGGCTGCGCTCAGAAACAGGTATTCACGGCAATTGTTTCCCATTACCAGCCTCACTCATTCCCTGAGCCTGACCCGCTATATCCGGGAAATGCTTCTTCAGCTCTGGGAAGGGACAACGCCCAGGGATTGTATTGTATCGTCGTCCACAGCAGGAAAGACTGTGGTGGAGCATATTTTTGCCCAGGCACGGGCCTTTCTTGGAGAGCCGCAGCACCAATACAGCCAGCCTTGCTGTCGGATTATTCCTCTGGGTGTGGATGTGAGCGAGTATGTCCCTGCCGGATCACAAGAGCGTGTACACGCTAGGCAGGCCTATGATGTGGGGGATGAGGATATTGTTGTGCTGGTTTTTGGCAGGATCAGCCCCCATTCCAAGATGGATCTGCTACCCTTGTTACGGGCCTTTCACCGTGTATTTGCCCAGGGTGTTCCGCAATCGTCCATCCGGTTGATGATTGCGGGCTGGGTTGATGCTGAGGATGATTTTTCAGCAAGTATAACAAACCTGGGCCGGAATATAGGGCTGCGTATCAAGGTGATCCCCTCACCGGATGAGACGGCCAAGAGACAATTGCTTGCTGGTGCGGATATCTTTGTTTCCTTGGCGGATAATCCTCAAGAGACCTTTGGCCTGACCTTGTTGGAGGCTGGGAGCATGGGGCTGCCGGTCATTGCCTCGGATTTTGACGGATACCGTGATATTGTTGTCCATGACCAAACCGGCTTGCTGATACCTACCCTGGGGAATACCCAGAACGGATTCGTTGATGAATTGGCTCCCCTGGTGAGCGACTACCACTATCATTTGTGGCTGGGTCAGGGGACAGCGGTTTCTGTACCCATGCTTGCTCAGGCCTTGCTGCGTCTCATTCATGACAAGGGACTTCGCAGGCAGATGGGCCAAGCTGCCCGTGATCGTGTGGTGTCCCGCTTTGCCTGGGGGCGGGTGCTGGAACAATACGGCAAGCTCTGGGATGAACTTTGGACCATGCCGGTGAACACCGACAGATGGGTGGGTCGGCATCCTCTGGGTATGGCCTATGGCAAGATCTTTCAGGGATATTGCACGGCTGAACTTGTGCCAGACGATTGTTTGACGTGGACCCGATTCGGCCGGGCCGTCTACCACAAACAGGATTGCTATTTGACCTATGCAGGGCTTGAAGATTGGATCACCCCTGAAATGGTGAGGTATATTCTTTTTTGCTGCCGGAAGCCTGTTACCCTGAGAGGCATCCTCCAGCAGATGCAGGAGAGACGAATGGATATATCTCAGGATCATGGATACTTGCTGGTCATGTGGGCCTTGAAACAGGATTTGATCAGGAACCTTGCGACTGAGTGCAAGGGTACTCCTGGGGCAGCACAACGGTATCCAGACAGGTAAGGAACCCTGTCATGCAGGAACGGTGTATGAACCAGACCATCCTTTTGCATTCTCTGCTCAATGATCAGGGAGGAGCAGCCAGGGTAAGCCAGCTGCTTCAAAACTCTTGCAGACAAGCTGAAAGAGGTGTTCGCAGAACCTGCGAAGTGGCTGACAGATCTGATGAAACAACGCAGGTCATTGCTCCTGAATCCGTTGGTCAGGAGCGAAGAGCAGGCGAGATTCTTCATATTCATTCTACAGCTTCCTGGGCAGATTTGCTTCAGGGATGCCAACACAATCCATCACGAACAGTCATCACCCTGCACGATACTCGTTTATTGACAGATGGACATTTGTTCCTTGGCACCTATGCGGCGTCTCATGCAGAAGATGGGGACATTTCTCGGCAACAATGTGCGCCTGCAGGCACAGGGAGTGTGGCCAATCTGCTTCAGGGGGTACGGCCTCTGCTTGTCGCCCCATCTCGATGGATGGCTGGCATGGCGCGGGAAGTCTTTCCTGATCTGAACGTTGCTATCGTTCCTAATGGTGTACCCTGGCCTGCAGCGAGTAAAACGTTGGGGCACAGGGTTGTATCAGGAGGCCCTATTGTTTTGTTTGTTGCGCATGGAGGTCAGCAGGCCCACATTAAGGGAGGTGATTCCTGGCAAGCTCTGTGGGAATGCATTAAGGCGAATATTCCTCTTTGTAAGGGGTTTTTCGTGGGAGGGGAGAGGACTGAACATCAGGGAGACATAACTATCTTGCCCTATCTTCCCTCTCATGCCCTGGCTTCTCTTATGGCGAAAGCGACTCTGCTGGTGTATCCAACACGGGCAGACAATCATCCGCTTGTTGTTCTTGAGGCTATGGCCCAGAAACTTCCTTGTATTGCCTTTGATGTGGGCGGTATTCCTGAGCAGATACGAGATGGAGAAACCGGAGTGCTTGTTCGTGCAGGCGATGAACATGACTTTGTGGAACAGACAATAGCCTTATTGCGTTCTCCTTCCCGATGTCGCCGTTTAGGAGAGACGGCCTTTCAAACAGGCAGACAACGGTTTTCTCTGGAACGCATGGGAGCGGGTTATGAGCGGATCTATGCAAGGATGGAACAGGAAGGGGAGGTCAGATGTGATGATAGGGGATCTTCCTGAGGATGGTTGCGGCTCGATAGAGTTGTTCCAGGAGCATGACCCTGGCGAGTTCGTGGGGAAAGGTCATGGGGCCGAAACGTAACGTAAGGTCTGCACGGTCAAGCACGGCCCTGTCCAGACCATAGGCCCCGCCTATGATGAAACAGGGAGCCTTTACCGGATGCTCGAACCAGGTCTGCAGATTGGCTGCCAGGGCAGGGGAGGTCATGGTGGAACCGTGTTCATCAAGGCAGATGACGAGATCCCTGGAAGTTATCTTGGCTAGGATGGTTTGGCCTTCCCTGGCCTTTTTTTCCGCATGTGTTCCGCTACCGTCTCGGACAAGGATTTCTTTATAGGTGTACCAGCGTTTGAGTCGTGTCTGGTAATGGTCAGCAGCAGATCGCCAAAACGGGCTTTTGAGTTTGCCCACAAAGATGGAATGGATGCGCATCATGCTGCTTGGTAGGGTAATGTCCTGAGGTTGTCAAAGTTCATGGGATAGCGTATTTTTTGATGATGCTTACTTGGTTGCTACGCTGGGAGGAACAGAAGGTTTCTATATGTTTGCAACGACTTGTCCGCATGTTGCGGCTGGTCGTGTTTGTTGTTGTGTGTGTGGCTGCAAGTGCTGCGTCGCTCCAGGCCCAGTCCCTGATGCTCAATGATCTGGTGGTGGACAATACAAACGGCACCATGACCCTTCATTATGGGCTTGTAGTCGAGGATCTTCCGGCCATCAAAGAGGCCCTTAAAGACGGTCTGCATCTTCAGTTTGTGGGCCATGTTGCCTTATACAGGCAGCGTTCCTTCTGGTGGGATGCCTTTCTCGTGGAAAAGGATTTTGTCTGCGATCTTTGGGAAGACATCCTCAAACAGGAGGTGATCATGACCATTGCCGGACAGGAAATCCGGTTTCCTACAAAAGATTTTGCCTCTGTTTTTCAGAAACGGCTGGACCATCTTGTTGTGCCTTTAGGGCCGTGGAGCATGGTGGAACGGGGAACACATTATATAATCACCCTCTCCCTGACCATAAACCGCGTGGATGTGCCTGCATGGATACGCCTGCCTTTGTTCTTTTGGTCGTGGGATGTTGTCCCGGAAACCAGTTTTGAGATGGAATTTGCCTATTGACGGGATGCGTTCAGCCTCCTTTTTTCTTTTGTGGTATGCCAACACCTCCTCCTCACATACGATTGCATCCAGATCTTTCCGACGAGCGGAAAAAGCGTCAGCGGGAACTATGGCTGGTGCTTTTGGGCATTGTGCTTATTGGTGTCTTGAGCTGGGTAGAACTCCGGTTTTTTGGTGTCAATTCCTACCTGTTTCTGGGGCTCTTTAATCTTAATCTGATTTTGCTGCTGGTGGTGCTGTTTCTGGTGCTTCGCAACGTGGTCAAGCTGGCACTGGAACGTAAGCGCAAGGTGCTGGGAGCCAAGCTGCGTACACGCCTGGTGGTTATCTTTTTTCTCCTGTCCATTATTCCCACCCTGCTCATGTTTGTTCTGTCTGTCACATTTGTGCAGACCTCTGTGGATTACTGGTTCAAGGCTCAGGTGGAAGGGTCTATGGAACAGGCCCTCAGCGTGGGTCAGGCCGTGTATCATGCCGCCAGGATGCGTTTGGAGGGCAAGGGTGAGGGGATTATTGAGACCATTCGCACACGCAAGTTTGTCTGGGGGGGGAAGGGCATGAACCGGCTGCTGATCTCCCGCCGTAACGATCTTGATCTTACCCTGATCGGCGTGCTGTCACCTTCTCACAATGAGCAGAATTGGCACGATGCCCCCGAGTGGGAACATGCCTGGCCTGCTATCAAAGAGAAAATCGTCTGGGCCGATCTGGAAAAAAAGCAGCCGTTCTGGTCTGCGGTGTGGCCTGGCAAGGGTGCTGATCTGGTGGTGGGCATTGTACCCGTGGACAAGGGGGCTACAGGATATTTGGTTCTTGGAGCAACCCTGCCCCAGGGACTTTTATCCAAACTGGATCAGATTGTTCGGGGGGTCAACGAGTACAAGCAGCTCAGAACCCTCAAATACCCCCTCAAAGTGACCCTGTATTTTATCCTGGGTATTATGACCTCCATGCTCATTTTAGGAGCTACCTGGTTTGGTTTCCGCCTGGCCAAGGAAATTTCCGCACCCATTCAGGCCCTGGCCCTTGGAACCCGACGTATCGCGCGGGGGGATATTGGGGTTCGCATTGATGACGAATCTGGTGACGAACTGGGATTGCTGGTGCAGTCCTTTAATAAGATGGCGATGGATTTGGAAACTACTCAGGTTGGTCTCAAACAGGCTAAGGAACGTCTTGAACATCAAAATGCTGAGTTGGAGTCCAAGAGTCAGTACATGGAAGCGGTGTTGGCGAACATCACCGCAGGGGTCATCTCTCTGGACGATCAGGGGCGGATCAACACCTTTAACAAGGCGGCTGAGGCCATTTTAGGGGTTGATGCCTCGCTGGTCATGGGAAGTTCTCCCATAGGGTTGTTGCGGGGCGAGTTTGCCAGCATGGTGCAGGAAGTGTTGACCCAATTACGGGAAATGCCTGCATCCCAATGGCAGCGGCAGATTGATCTCAAGGTGGGAGATGTCGATGTTCGCCTGTTGGTCAATGCTGTTGTCCTGCATCGGGACGGGGGAGAGGATGCGGGTATTGTGGCCGTGTTTGAGGACATCACAGAACTTGAAAAGATCCAGCGCATGGAGGCTTGGAAAGAGGTGGCCCGGCGTATGGCCCATGAGATCAAAAATCCCCTGACCCCTATCAAGCTGTCGGCCCAGCGCATTGAAAGTCGGTTTGCCAAAAGTGTGACGGATCCTGTCCTTACCCAATGCACAGGATTGATTGTCCGACAGGTGGAACATCTGCAAACCATGGTCAAGGATTTTTCCTCTTTTGCCAAATTGCCGGAAATCAAGCCCGCCTTTGGCAATATGTTAGAGGTTATTGAAGAGATTGTGGCGGTTTTTGCCCAGAGTCACCGGCAGATTGTCTGGGATGTGCGCGTTGATTCGCCCGTGCCGGAATGTATCTTTGACCACGAGGCCATGAAACGGGTTTTCATGAACATCCTGCTTAATGCCGCAGAAATTCTGGACGGTCAGGAGGATGGGCGGGTGGACATTGCTGTCAGTTATGTTGAGGCCCTGCATCGGGTGCGCATTCAGATCGCAGACAATGGCCCAGGGCTTTCTTCGGACGAACGATCCCGTATCTTTGAGCCGTATTTTTCCAGTAAACGGGGGGGGACAGGGTTGGGTCTCACCATTGTTAAATCCGTTATTGATGACCACAACGGCTATTTGCGAGCCCACCCTGGCAGTCCCAGGGGAACTATTTTTGTTATTGAATTGCCTGCTGGCAAGGACCAGGCCCGATGGAGTCAATCTGCATGAGTGCACTCATTCTGATCGTAGATGATGAAGAGGATATCCGCTTGTCCTTACGGGGTATTTTGGAGGACGAGGGGTATGAGGTCATAGATGCCGAAGATGGGGAACAGGCCCTCACGTTATTTGCTGAACACGAACCCGGTCTGGTGTTTCTGGATATATGGCTTCCGGGCAAGGATGGGTTGGCCGTGCTTGCATCCATGCAGGCCAGGGCCGTAGATGTGCCTGTGGTCATGATTTCCGGCCACGGCACCATTGAGACAGCCGTTGGGGCTATCAAACAAGGGGCCTTTGATTTTATTGAAAAACCCCTTTCCCTGGAAAAGGTGTTGGTGACGGCCAAAAAGGCCCTGGAGTTCCGTACCCTTAAAGAGGAAAATCGCGAGCTTCGTTCCCGCATCAGGAAAGATCGTGTGAGTGAGGTAACAGGGGATTCCGCCCCTGTGATCCGTCTCAGGGAAATGATCGAGCAGGTGGCGCCCACGGATGCCTGGGTACTCATCACCGGTGAAAATGGCACCGGCAAGGAGATCGTGGCCCGATCCATTCATGCCAAAAGTCCCCGTGCGTCCAGGGCCATGGTGGCGGTTAATTGTGCGGCCATTCCTGAAGAGCTTATTGAATCGGAGTTGTTCGGCCATGAAAAAGGGGCGTTTACCGGAGCAGACAGGTCAAAAAAGGGCAAGTTTGAACTGGCCGATAAGGGAACCCTGTTTCTGGACGAGATCGGGGACATGAGCCTCAAGACCCAGGCCAAGATCCTGCGTATCCTGCAGGAACAATGTTTTGAACGGGTGGGCGGGAGCAAGACCTTTCGGGTGGATGTTCGTGTGGTAGCGGCTACTAATAAGGATCTGGCCGCTGAGATTCAGGAAGGGCGGTTTCGTGAGGATTTGTATTATCGCTTACGGGTTTTTCCTCTGGAAGTCCCGCCTCTCAGGGAGAGGCAGGGGGATATGGTTGTTATTCTTAATGAGTTTATGGAGGCTATGGTCAGGGAACACGGGTTCAGGCCCATGCGGTTTGCTGACGATGCCCTGGCGGTTTTACAGGGGTATGCCTGGCCAGGTAATGTGCGTGAATTAAAGAATTTTGTGGAACGGCTTTTTATCCTGTATCAGGGTCAGGTGGTCACAGCCACCATGCTGCCAGGGGAGTATCGGCAAGGAGGAATGCCGGGAGGGAAGGCTGAGGATGTTGCCCTGGCAGGGGATTTTAAGACGGCACGCAATGAGTTTGAAATCCGGTATCTCAGGCAGAAGCTGATGGAATGTAGCGGAAATATCAGCAAACTGGCCGAGACCATTGGGTTGGAGCGGAGTTATTTATACAGGAAATTGAAGGCGTATAAGATCAGTCCATAGTGGGGGTGTGTTGGGTGGCAGGGACGTGTTGGTGAACTCCATAGTCTGGGTGATGTGGGTATACGTTGCCAGATGTGTTGTTGCCGAGGTGATCAGCATGCCATACTGCAAACAAATTTGTCTGGACAACGTGCCTCCTGACCAGGATGTGGGACTGTGACCCTTTCTTTACGTGTCGTGGTCTGGGGCGTAAGGAGCTGGCCTTGCTGTCAGAAACCCGTTGGGAGGGGTATGCAAACAAAAGGGTCGGAAACAACAAACAAGGTGTGCATCTGCGCGGGAGAAGCCTCCGGGGATCTCTATGGCTCTCTGCTTGTGCAGGCCCTGACCAGGCTTGATCCCGCTATTTCCTGTATGGGGATGGGAGGGGTGTTGATGCGTGAGCAGGGATTTAACGCCTTGCTCCGTTCGGAATCCCTCTCGGTCATGGGACTGGTCGAGGTTATTGGGCATCTGCCGCGTATTTTGGGACTGTTTTCCCGCATACGCCGGATACTTCAGCAAGAGCGGCCTGCTGTGGTGGTGCTCATCGACTCGCCTGATTTCAATTTTCGCGTGGCCAAGATGGCCAAGCAACTCGGCATCCCAGTTGTCTATTATATTACACCCCAGGTGTGGGCCTGGCGAAAGGGACGGGTACGCTTTCTCAAGCGTTATGTTGACCAATTAGTGTGTATTTTTCCCTTTGAAGAGCCCTTTTTCCGGGCCCACGGGCTGGATGCTGCCTTTGTGGGCCATCCTTTGCTGGAAATCATGGGGCCTGCCGTTTTGGGTCAAGCCCGTCCAGAACCAGGACATATAGGGATCCTGCCGGGCAGCCGCCACCGGGAAGTGACCTCGTTGTTGCCTGTGTTTGCCAAGGCGGCCTCGTATCTCTGGGACAGGAATCCTGGGCTTCGTTTCACCCTGGTACAGGCACCACAGGTGACTCGTCATCTGATACGGGAACGCTGGCCCAGGCATGTGCCCGTGGATATTGTTCCAGCAGCAAGGCGGTATGAGACCCTTCGCCGCTGCTCTTTTGTTATTGCGGCTTCTGGAACGGCTACCTTTGAATCTGCCTTGCTTGGTGTACCCACCATGCTGGCCTATAAGGTGGCCCATATGAGTTATCATATCGGTCGCAGGCTCATCCAGGTTCCCTTTATCGGCATGGCCAATCTTATCCTGGGCAAAGAGGTGTTTCCAGAATGTATCCAGCATGAGGCCAGGCCAGAGGTACTGGCCGCCTGGGGCCAGGTATGGCTGGATCACCCTGAAAAGCTTGAAGCCATACGGGAAGAACTTGCCGCCCTGCCAGCTATGATGGGACAAGGCAGGGCTACTGAGCAGGCTGCCCGTATTATTTGTGACTGCATGTCCAAACAAGAGGGAACTCTGGGCCGCAGCCAGAGACCCATGTAATCGGGAGTATCATCTCCAGGGAGTTATATGCTATGAGCGCACTTTCTTTTGGAATTATCGGTGTCGGTCATTTAGGGGCGATCCATGCCAAGGTGGCCAGTCAGATGACCTCTCTTGATCTTGTGGGGGTCTATGACACCGACCTTGCACGGGCTCAGAAGGTGGCCGAGCAGGTGGGTGTTCCAGCCATGACAACTCTGGAAGAACTGCTGGAACAGGTGGATGCCGTGAGTATTGTCGTGCCCACGGTGCATCATTTTGAGGTGGCCAAAAAGGCCCTGGACTATGGCTGCCATATCTTTCTGGAAAAACCCATCACTGCCACAGTGGATGAGGCCAGAACCATTGTCCGTCTGGCCAAAGAGGCAGGGAAAAAATTGCAGGTCGGACATATTGAACGGTTTAATCCGGCTGTTCTGGCCCTGGAACAATATGACCTGCAACCTATGTTTATTGAATCCCACCGCCTCAGTCCCTTTCATCCCAGAGGCACAGATGTGAGTGTTGTCCTTGACCTGATGATCCATGATCTGGACATCATCCTGGCCCTGGTGAACCGCCCCTTACAAGCCGTTGATGCTTCAGGTGTGGCCGTTGTCTCAGAAAGCGAGGATATTGCCAGTGTCCGCCTGACCTTTGATAATGGGGCTGTGGCCAATATCACCACCAGCAGGATTTCGGTGAAGGCCATGCGCAAGATGCGTATCTTTCAAAAGGATATGTATGTTGCTATTGATTTTTTGCAAAAACAGTCAGAGGTGTTCCAATTGGCAGGACGTGACAGTACCGGAGGCCAGGGAATGCCTGTAGCCACGATCGGCGAGGGAGAACGGGCCCGGCAGGTGGTGTATGAGCAGCCGGAAGTGCCTGCTGTCAATTCTATGGAATTGGAATTGGACAGGTTTGCCCAGGCCATTGACAAGGGAGAACATACCCCGGTCACAGGTGAAGACGGCCTGCGGGCCCTGGATGTGGCAGAGACCATTCTCCGCAAGATACAGTCCCAGTAGGATGTCGTCCAGGCGAGGCAGGAGAAGGGGTTTCCTGTCCGGCATAAAGAATAACCAGTAACGTTATTACAGGGAGTACGTATGAGCATTCCATTTGTTGATCTAAAGACCCAGTATATTGTTCTTGAAGACAGAATCAGGGAACATATTGACCAGGTTCTGGAACATGGTGCCTATATCATGGGGCCGGAAATTAACGAACTTGAACGGCGGCTTGCCGACTATATTGGTTCCAGCTACGCCCTGGGATGTTCCTCTGGCAGTGATGCCCTGCTTATGGCTCTTATGGCTCTGGATATAGGGCCGGGGGATGCTGTTTTGACCTCGCCGTTTACCTTTTTTGCCACGGCTGAAGAGATCGCTATGGTGGGGGCAACCCCTGTTTTTGTGGATATTGATCCCATTACCTTTAATATAGATCCCGAATGTCTGGAAAAGGCTATACAAGCCCTGTTGGCCAAGGACGATTCTATGTACCCCCTGCCCAAGGGCTATGAGAACCTGACCCCCAAGGCCGTCATGCCTGTCGATCTTTTCGGCCTTTCTGCGGATTACGACCGTATTGAAGCCCTGTGTGCCTCTCACGGTCTCAGGATCATTGAAGACGCTGCCCAGGCCTTTGGTGCAAGGTACAAGGATCGGCAGGCTAAGGCGTGCGGGTTCGGCGACATTGGCTGCACCTCGTTTTTTCCGGCTAAGCCCCTTGGTTGCTATGGTGACGGAGGCATGTGTTTTACCAATGATGAGGCCTTGCAGGAAAAACTTGCCTCGATCCGTATACACGGCAAGGGCAGGGATCGGTATGACAATATACGTATTGGTATCAACGGACGACTGGATACCCTGCAAGCAGGCGTGCTCCTGGCCAAGTTCGATATTTTCCCGGATGAAGTTCGGGGCCGTAACATAGTGGCAGACCGCTATACCGCCCTGCTCCAGGATTATGTGGTGACCCCAACGGTTCCCGAAGGCTATGGGTCGGTGTGGGCCCAATATTCTGTCCTGGCACAGGATACGGCCCAGCGCGAGGCCCTGCGTGATCGGCTTGGCGAACAGGGTATTCCCACGGCAGTGTACTATCCGGTTCCCCTGCACCTGCAAACGGCCTTTACCGGACTTGCGTACGCACCAGGTTCCATGCCTGTAAGTGAAGATGCTGGGGCACGTATTTTTAGCCTCCCCATGCATCCGTACCTCACAGCTGAGATCCAGGAAAAGATCGCTGCTGTCATACGGGAGATGTAACCTTGACAGGATCATGGCTACTCCCTTTGGCCCGATGCGGCTGGGTGGTGATGGTCTTGGGTGTGGTGGCTGTCTCTCTCTACCCCCTGCCGCCCGGCACAGAAATCCCGGGGGGTGACAAGACCGCTCATTTCCTGGCCTATATGGTTCTGGCCCTTGGTTGTCCGTGGCGGCTTGATACCAAGCGTGCCCTTGCCCTGTTTGGTGGTTTGGCCTGCCTGGGACTCATGCTGGAAGCGGCCCAACATGTTATGGATATAGGACGGTGTGCAGAAGCGGCCGATGCCGTGGCCAACGCCCTGGGGGCCTTGGCGGGGTGTGTGATCCGGCGTGCTCACCATGCTTACACGACAGGAGGTAACCTGATATGAGACGCGTACAATATGCACAAGGCACGTCTGTTTCCCAAAGGGCCCATGCGGGGTCTGCATCATCTGTATATTTTTTTGGCAGGCTGGTGGTTCTTCTCGTGCTGACAGCTGCTGCCTGCACCCCGACCCATCCCCTTCCCCAGCCCCATAAGGTTGTCGATCCTTCCCTGGTTGAGGACGCCGTCAAGACCTCCCAATGGGATATAGCTGCCATTCGTTATACCTATCCTGGTCAGGGATTTGATTTCAGCCAGGCCGCCCTGGAGCCTGTGTTTTTAGTCTTCAAAAATATCGGGCAATCCCAACCCAAGGTGCTGCTTGAGGAAATGCGTGGCATGGGCGATGACGGGGATTACCTGCCCTATTCCATCAATGAGGCCGAACGCCTTGTGTTTGCCTCAGAGACTTTCAGACAGACGGCAAAAAATACTCTTAAGTCCGGGGGGCTTGGTGCTTTTATTGGTGGGGGTCTTGGAGCGGTTATTTCCTTGCTGACAGGCGATAATGTACTGGCTGGAGCGGGTATGGGCGCCGCTGTGGGTGGTACTGCCTTTGGGGTCAGTTCCCTGGCAGGGGCCGAGGCCGGGCTGCAACGAACGATCAGTCAGGAACTTGTCCGCTATGCCTGGGAGCCCTCTCTCATTCCTCCCTCTTTTACCCGTATGGGATATATCTATCTTCCAGGGGGCAAGGGAATAGACCGGCTTGCCATTACTGTGCGTTCTGCCCAGGAGATGGCGACCTATGTCCTTCCGCTGCTGGATTTTCCCAATACCGTGGATACTGCGGAGACTGGGGAACAATAATTCTTGCAGCCCCGACATATTGTCTGCCTCAAAACAAAAGCTCCAGTTTTTTTCTGGGGCTTTTGTTTTGGCGCAAATCATGCATACGGTATCCCAGCGAGGAATCATTTTCCCATAAGGTGTAATAACCAAAAAACCGACCTGCAATGAGGTACCGGAATATACGGAACGGAAAGATTTTTGATTCTTCCTTGTATTCCGTGTGTCTCCTGGGATGATCAAGACCTTTGTGTGATGAATCAGGTCGTATTCTACTCTACCAGCAAGGAGCAGCCCCGTATGACAGCGTTCAGCAGCCTGTACACTTCCGCATCAGGACTTCAGGCCCTGAGTCATGGTATGTCTGTTATTGGTCATAATATCGCCAATGTAAGTACCACCGGGTACAAGGCCAATGACATTCATTTTGCCGATGTATTCAACGACACGGTTGTGACTGGAGGCGGCCTGGCCCAGCTGGGCAAGGGGGTTCAACTGGCTGATCTGATCACAGATTTTGATGCGGGTTCCCTGACTCCTGGTACTGCATCCACCGACCTGGCCATTGAAGGGAAGGGGTTTTTTGTGATTTCTCACGAGGGGAGTTCCAAGCACTTGTATACTCGTGCCGGGGCCTTTCGATTCGATAGCAACGGTTTGCTGAAAGAGCCTGGGGGCGGGGTTGTCCAGGGCTATGCCATTACACACCACAATGCCCCTCGTGAGGCCGGAGAACCTCGCCAGGGGCCCTCTGAGACCATTGATCTCTCCAGTCTGACGGATATCCGCCTCGCCATGAACAACGGTCAGGATTTTGTCTCCCAGCCCGAACGTACCACGCAGGTGGACATGAGGGTGAATCTGGACGCCCTGAATACCAGTTCGGCTCCCGTCCAAGGTAATGGTACCAATCCGGCCTTTTCTCTTTTTGAACAATGGGATGCCCAGGCAAGTGAACATCTTGCCCCCAATTCCTTTGCCTATGCCTCGCCCATGACCGTCTATGATGAGGCCGGTGGTGCTCATACTCTGACCGCCTATTTTGATCCGGTGGCCATGCCAAATGCCGGTCAGGGGATGGGAGGGGCTCGGCTTTGGGAATATATGCTGGCCGTGGATCCGTCCGAAGATGGCCGGGCCGCTGCCCAGGGAAGCTCTAAAGCCGGATTGCTCATGATGGGCACCCTGACCTTTGATGCCTCTGGCACACTTCTCAATCAATCGGCTTTTACTCCCCAGGAAGGAGGGGCTTTGGACGATCTTGCCCAATGGACAGCCGCGTCCATGTCCTCTCAGGGTGCCTTTCTCTGTGCACCTCAATTTGCGGGTGAGGCCGGGGCCACTGGAAAAATGGGGGTCAATTTCGGAATCACTGATGCCTCTCCCTCTGCGGCTCCACCGCGTCTGTCTGCTGGTGATGTCCCCGCAGATCCCCAGGCTGCCCTGGAGATGCTCGGCATGGTCAAGACTCCGTATCGTTTTGCGAATACTTCCACCAGTTTTGCCAAGGGTTCTTTTACCGTGCATCAGGCCCAGGACGGGTATGCAGAAGGCAGCCTTGAGTCGGTTTTTGTAGACCGTGACGGCGTGCTTACAGGGAAGTATTCCAATGGCCAGTCCCGCAGCCTGTTTGTGCTGGCCCTGGCCAATTGCAAGAATCCCTATGATCTTGAGCGCAAAGGTGGGAATATGTTTGCGGAAACCCCTGGATGCGGTGGGATGCAATGGGGGGTGGCCGAAAGTGGCAATGCCCGGTTCGGTACTCCGGCTGAAGCACCTCGGGGACTGGGCCGGATTGCCTCCCAATCCCTGGAAAGCTCTAACGTGGATATGGCCGAGGAATTTGTGGACATGATCATCACCCAAAAGGGATTCCAGGCCAATGCCAAGGTGGTCACTACCAGTGACGAGATCCTCAAAATGATCAATCAGATGAAGAGATAAGATTATCTGGAACCGTTTGGGAACACGCCCCGTATCTTGATTTTCCTGGTCTCTCTTTGTACGACCCTCCCGTTGCGGCATACGGTTGATACGGCCTTTGCCGCACCTGTTTTTCTTACAGCCGGTCAGATCAGCATCAGGGGAGAGACCATGTCGTTAAGGAATCGTTTGGGTTTTACCAAAGAACCTGTGTATCTCATAGACGGATCAGCCTTTATCTATCGCGGATTTTACGCCTACCCTGACCTGAAGCGGTCTGACGGGTTTCCCACCAATGCCATGCTACTTGTGCTGCGGCTTGTGACCAAGCTCATGCACGAGGAACAGCCTGCCTACCTGGGTTTTATTCTGGACGGCAAGGGGCCGACCTTCCGGCATGAGATGATGGAGAGCTACAAGGCCCAGCGGATGCGGATGCCGGAAAATCTGGCCATGCAGATTGATCCGCTTCTGAAAGGACTTGAAACCCTGGGCATCACAACCCTGATTGCTGACGGTGTAGAGGCCGATGATATTCTGGCGAGCCTGGCCTGCCGGTTCAAACAAGATCAGCCCATTGTGCTGATAGGGGCAGACAAGGATTTGCAGCAATGCCTGGACGAAAACGTCTGCCTGTGGGATCCCTCCCAGAAAAAGGAAAAGCTGGTTACCCTGGCGGATTTTTGCGATAAGCAGGAATTGGTTCCTGCCCAATGGCCGGATTATCAGGCCCTTATCGGCGACAAGGTTGATAATATCCCAGGGATTCCCGGTGTTGGCCCCAAGACCGCATTAGGGCTTTTGAAGCGTTTTCCCACCCTGGAGGCCTTGCAGGAGGGGTTTGAGAGATTGACCGCCAAGGAGCAGACACGGCTTCTGCCCCATATGGAGGATCTTTTTCTGTACCGGGAATTAACCCGCTTACAAACCACCTGTTGCCCAGAACAGACTCTGGATGATTTTGCGGTTCGTTCTCAGGATACAAGCGGATTTCTGGATTTTCTGGAAACCTATGAGTTCCGTTCCCTCAAGCGGGACTATGAGCAACAGCATCCAGGGGAAGCAACCTCTTCCGATATCTCCAAAGAAACCGATCAGGCTGCCTTTGTCCACCCCCTTGCGGTGAAGGCCCTGCCATCCTGTACGGGCAAGGATGTGGGCATGGTGGTGGAGGGTAAGAGCGTGCGTATCGCCCTTGATGGGCAGGAATACCTACTGCCTGTCTCTCCCTCGGTGGTGACGGCCTTGAGTTCGGCCAGATCACTTGCTGTGCCGTCCTTTAAGGAGGTTTTGTACCATCATCATCTCTGGCATCTTATTCCCTTACAAACATGGTTTGATTTAGGTCTGGCCGCCTATCTGCTGAACCCGGAAGAACGTCAATACGGGTTTGAACGCCTGCGCAAGGGGCTGGCCGCTGAACTGGACGTCCATCCAGATAACCCGGCCTTGGCTGCGTGCGAAATGGCCCGTGTTCTGGGCAAGCGTCTTGATGTCGGAGATTGTATGTCCCTGCTGCGGGAACTGGAGCTTCCCCTGATCCCTGTGCTGGTCAAGATGGAGCATAAGGGGATCCGGCTGGATATGGATGCCTTTACGGATTTTCTTGCCGAGGTGCAGGACAAACTCCAGCAGCTTACTGCCACCATTTATGAGCAGGCAGGAACTGTTTTTAATATCAGATCCAGCCAGCAATTGGGCGAGGTACTCTTTGACCACCTGGGTATTGTCTCCAAAAAAAAGACCCCCGGGGGCAAGCCGTCCACCTCGGTACAGGCCCTGGAGGCATTGGATACAGCCCATCCCATCATTGGAAGTATTCTGCAATACAGAACCCTGGAAAAACTGCGTTCCACCTATCTTGAACCGCTTCCCAAGCTGGCGGACAGGGAAGATCGGGTTCATACCCATTTTAATCATCTGGCAACCGCCACGGGCAGATTGTCCAGCAGCAAGCCGAATCTGCAAAATATTCCTATCCGAGGCGAGTTTGGCCCACGAATGCGGGGATGTTTTGTGGCCCAGCCCGGATACAAGCTGGTGGCAGCGGACTATTCCCAGATTGAACTGCGTATCCTGGCCCATATGTCCCAGGATCCTCATTTGCTGGATGCCTTTGCCAGAAAGGAAGACATCCATGCCCGCACAGCGGCCCTGCTCTTTGACAAAGATCCAGACGAGGTGCTGGTGAGTGAACGGAGTAAGGCCAAAACCGTCAACTTTGGCCTGCTGTACGGCATGGGGCCTCAGAAACTTGGCAGAGAGCTTGGTATGTCCCTCAAGGAGGCCAAGGCATTTATTGAGCGGTATTTCAGCACCCTGGTCAAGGTCAGGGAGCTGTATGCCACAGTGGAGGAACAGGCCAGGGTCAACGGGTATGTTACCACCATTGCGGGTCGGAGACGTTTACTGCCGGAAATCAATTCCAGAAATACCCAGCTTGCCCAGCAGGCACGACGCATGGCCATTAACACCGTGGTGCAGGGCTCGGCAGCTGATGTGATCAAAAAGGCCATGCTTGCTGTGGACAGTGATCCCGTCCTGACTCGCATGAAGGCCAGTTTACTCCTTCAGGTGCATGATGAGCTTGTGCTGGAGGTTCCAGAACAAGAGGCCCGTGGCGCAGGAGAACGCCTGGCCGCCATCATGAGCACGGTCTATGATCTGGCGGTTCCCCTGGCCGTGGATTGGGGGGTGGGGGATACCTGGGCAGAGGCGCATTAGAGGATGTCGTCTTGAGCAAGGTATCAAAAACGCGTGAAAGAGATTGCCCGGCAATGCGGCTTTTCGTATAGAAAAGCCCCTGTTTCTTGTTTGAAACAGGGGCTTTCTGGTCTGCAATCTTGGCTTCGTTTCCCTTGTGGGAGTCGTTGTCTCAACAGGCGTGGAGCAACATTTTTTTGCTGTTGCATCTGAAGGCAATCATCTCTGTGAAGGGTATCCTAATAATATAGCTTTTTGACTTAGCTGTGAAAATAATACCCATATATATGCTTGAAATACATCTTGCGTTACCTTCTGCAACCTCATTTGATATTTCAAGTGAATCAGTCAAAAGACGACCTCGCTTTACGCATAACGCCCCGCTTTTCGGGTTGATCCGCTTGGCACCGAGCAACAACGCAGAGTCCCCCGGCGAGTGAAACGAGTCCGGCGAAACGACTTGTTATGCTATATTAATGCATTTCTCATAAACAAACGCTGGGTCTAAATCAGCACCTGATTCCCATTCTATAGTATCAAAAGCCACTCTGACACGATTGAATGCATTGTGATCTTTTAGGTCTTGAAAGATTCCAAAGTCTAAAAATGGTTTCATATCCAACATTCCGTGCTCTCCATTATCGAAGGTCACTGAAAGCAAATAATTTTCTCTTGGAGATACTTCTTTGATGGCTGGATACATATTTTGCCTCCTATTTAAGTGGTTCAATGTTAAAAGGCTTTTCACCATTCATAAGCAGTCTCCAGTTCGCCATTAGCTCTTCTTGATGAAGTTCTGCCCACGCTATGACAAGCCTTGATTGCTTCTTTGGTAATTGGCCCAGGGTTATTTCGCATGTTTGGATGTCGACCATGGCCTTATACTCTCCATAGTATATATGAAAATGCGGAGGAGGATGTTCACCTGGGGCATAATACATTCGTATTATAATTCCATAGAACATTGAAATTGTGGGCATAAATTCTCCTTGACAATCAGGCGCTTTCTATCTTTTTGGATTATTTTATTTTTCAACACAACCACAATAATATATTTATATTATTACAGCCAAACTATCAATTCAATTTGTTTTGGATGCATAACGACAAGCTCAGCGGCGCGAGATACGAGCATCCGCTGGAGCACCTAGTTGGGCGATTTCACCTTCAATAATAATTGGGTTTAATTCATAGATCATTGCATTTTCAGCGGCTTTTTTGAGATCACCACTCCTCAATGCATCTCGTACATCATCAAGCTTGTATGCATCTTCAAGAGTAAGATATGGTGACCATTCATTTTCATAAACAATCAGTTCTACCTCGACCTCAGCCATGTAGTTACCTTCATGTACATATTTGTTTTTTTTACGACGTGTCATGGTTTTCTCTCCGTTAACGTTTCATTCCAGCGTTGTGGGTCGGGATAGTAAGCTGTTACCAGCACTGCCGGTCGCTCGTGACCTTTTGGTATTCCCCAAACTGCATGAACAGGATGCTCTGAACTATCTTTCTGAAGAACAAGAATTGCTGCGCCCTTTGGGTAGTCTGGATAATCTTCTATCAATACAGCATTTTTAATTCCGTCAACGATTTCTTTGGCTGTGAGATTGTCATTTGCCAGTTCATCATATCCATGCTCGGATATTAGAATATCTCCGCTACCAGCAAGTCTTTGGATTTTTTCTAAGGTTTTACTCACACTTTATCCTGTTTCATGATATTTGTCATCATTTCGCCCAACACTAAGCTTCCCCGGTGAATCTGTAATCACGCTGATTCTTCGACACAAAGGGACATCCGAGAAATATCGCCGTGGCGGCTATGAATGCGTCAGGTATATTGTTTCTATAGCCACAGGCTTTTCGTTTGATAGCCATAATTTTACTGTTCAAGCCTTCACACCGTTTGTGATGCGGTGACGGCAGAATGTCAAGATGACCTGGTACGTTCACAAAGAGCCTTTGTTTGGATAGTACCTGTTTGGAATATTCCCTGTCTGGGGACTTGTTTCTCAAAAGAAAATAGCTTAGAAGCCTGCTTTAGAACCATCTTGCAGTGCAAGGATGGTTTGGGCATTGGTTTTCTGTATTATATTAAGCCATGTCGTTATTTTTTATGTATTGTTAAGATGTTTGTATGTAATTTTTGTTAAACGTATTGTAAATATATGTTGTGTATATTTATTGTACAAACTAAAAGGAGGCTGTTATTGTGAATGTGTTATCTTTTAAGGAAGTAAAACGTATTTGCGGGGGGGGGGCAAGCCTGTTACAGCCATAAAAAACTGGGCATTTGGGTACTACTTGACCTCTGTAACCATTCCCTCAAGCGTTACCTCCATAGGAGACGAGGCGTTTGGAGGTCGTGGACAATTAACTCAGATAGAGGTGGAATCGGGTAATACAGCATATAGCAGCCAAGGTGGTGTGCTATTTAACAAGGCTCAAACCGAATTGATCCTGTATCCTGCAGGCAAACAGGATACGTCTTACACCATTCCGGCAACCGTTACGTCCATAGGAGCCAGTGCGTTTGACGGCTGTCGTTCTTTGACCTCTGTAACCATTCCTGCCAGCGTTACGTCTATAGGAGACAGGGCGTTTGAACTCTGTGGTTCTTTGATCTCTGTAACGATTCCCTCGAGTGTTACCTCCATAGGAGACAGGGCGTTTTGGGCCTGTGCGTCCTTAGCCTCTGTAACGATTCCCTCAAGTGTTACGTCTATAGGCAACGGGACGTTTGAAGGCTGTGAGTCCTTAGCCTCTGTAACGATTCCCTCAAGTGTTACGTCCATAGGAGCCAGTGCGTTTGAAGCCTGTAGGTCTTTGACCTCTGTTGCGATTCCCACAAGTGTTACGTCTATAGGAGATAGGGCATTTTCTACTTGTACCAGCCTGAGAACCATAACTATTCCCGACAGCGTTACCTCTATAGGAGATAATGCGTTTTCTATTTGTACCGAATTGGGTTCCATAACCATTCCTGCCAGCGTTACGTCTATAGGAGATGGGGCGTTTGATAGTTGTAACTCTATGACTCAGATAGATGTGGCCGAGGGCAATACAAAGTATAGTAGTGAAGCAGGTGTTTTGTTTAACAAGGACAAAACCGAATTGGTTAAATATCCTGCAGGCAAAACAGGTATATCTTACACCATTCCTGCCAGCGTTACCTCTATGGGAACCAGTGCGTTTAGTGATTGTCAATATATGACTCAGATAAATGTGGAGGATGGTAATACTGCATATAGTAGTGAGGCAGGTGTTTTGTTTGACAAGGAACAAACCAAATTGATTCGTTATCCTGCAGGCAAAAGGGATGGGGCTTACACCATTCCCGAAAGTGTTACCTCTATAGGGGCTGAGGCGTTTGGGGCTTGTGACATTCTGACTTCTGTAACCATTCCCAACGGCGTTACTTCCATAGAAAACTGGACGTTTGCGAACTGTGTGTCTTTGGCCTCTGTCACCATTCCAGAAAGTGTTACGTCCATAGGAGACTATGCGTTTCTGAACTGTGATTCCTTAGCCTTTGTAATCATTCCCGAAGGCGTTACATCCATAGGAGACCAGGCGTTTGACTCTTGTAACTCCTTAAGAGCGGCCTGTTTTTTAGGTAATGCGCCTGCTGATGCCCATTTGGGGGAGTATGTTTTTGGGGTTGAATCCCTCTATAACTTCAAGATTCTCTACGTAAATGGGAAAACAGGTTTTTCGTCAGAATGGCATGGCTATCGATGTGAATCCATCAATAAAAGTGGTGATTGGTTGTATAAAGAGAATGATACCAATGCTACCCCAAGAAGGTATCTGGGCAGTGAAGCGGAGGTATCTATTCCTGCGACGCTGGACGGCAAGCCTGTTACCTCCATAGAAAACGAGACGTTTGCGAACTGTAGGTCTTTGGCCTCTGTAACCATTCCCAAAAGCGTTACCTCTATAGGGGACGAGGCTTTTGAGAACTGTGATTCCTTAACTCAGATAGAGGTGGCTGCGGATAATACAGCATATAGCAGCCAAGATGGTGTGCTGCTTACCCAGGACAAAACCGAATTGATTCGTTATCCTAAAGGCAAACAGGATGCGTCTTATATCATTCCCGAAGGCGTTGCATCTATAAGAGCCGGGGCGTTTAAGTCCTGTGATTCCTTAGCCTTTGTAATCATTCCCGACAGCGTTACATCCATAGGAGACGGGGCGTTTGGGTTTTGTAACTCCTTAGAAACTGCCTATTTTTTAGGGGATGCGCCTGCCAATTTTGGGGAGCATGTTTTTGGGCAGTACGCCTTTAACTTCACGATTCTCTACGTAAATGGGAAGACAGGTTTTTCGTCAACATGGCATGGCTATTCATGTGAACCCGTCAGTAACGTCACTAAAAGTGGTGATTGGTTGTATGAAGAGAATGATACCAATGCTACCATAACAAGGTATCTGGGTAGTGAAGCGGAGGTGTCTATCCCTGCAACGCTGGACAGCAAGCCTGTTACCTCCATAGGAGACAGGGCGTTTTCGCACTGTGACTCCTTAACCTCTGTAACCATTCCCGCCAGTGTTACGTCTATAGGAGACAGTGCGTTTGAGTCCTGTGATTCCTTAACAACAGCCCATTTTTTAGGGGATGCGCCTGTCATTTTTGCGATAAATGCTTTTTATAAGGCAGGGGCTGGCTTCAAGATTATCTATGAAGAAGGGAAGACAGGTTTTTCGTCAACATGGCATGGCTATCCCTGTGAAGTCCGTGGTGGAAACCCTGGCGATAACCCCAACCCCGGCGATAATCCCAACCCTGGAGATAATCCCAATCCTGGAGATAACCCCGAAAGTGGCCATGAATACAACACTGTCCCGGGTTTTGAGGTGTATCCTAACCTGGGAACACCGATGGAACTTGAATACTCCCATAAAACCGGGTTCAGGGCAGCTTGCCTTAACAACTATGGGGTAAACGCCAGCACATTAACCTTAGATGCCAATTCCACCTTTATTACAAAACCTGAGCAATTCGCTTACACTGCCGAAGCTAAGGACAAAACAAAGCCTATTGAGCAAGCTTTATTCCGCTTTAAGGTAGATGGTCTTGATGGCCTGGTTAAGAAACTGCATCTGGTGTTCCTGACAGACCGATACGACCGATACCCAAACAAGGGTTATACCTGGTTTATCTACGCTCAGGGCCTTGATGACACAGAGTTTGGTGCAGACCATAAGCTCAAAAAGGCATTGGGTGCTGGTCATTGGTGGTTGGAAAAAACCGATGGTACCTTTGTGTTGAGGAATGCAACCCTTGAGCATGGAACCTACTATGCTTGCTTTGCTGCTAATGAAACGTCGTATTTGGACAACAACCCTGATTCCTACGAGCTAGGCGGCTCTGTGGTGTTGCTTCAGGAAGTTTTGGAAACAAAGCTGGAGGCTCCCGCATTCAAGATAAAGGATGTAGACGGGACCGAACATACTTTTACGACGAACATCAACGCAACGAATACCAATAATACCACACCAACCCTTGAAAGTAGTGATGGAGCAACCATAACTTTCGCCAATCCAGTAAAGCCAACTAACCAGGAACTGAAACAGAACCCCTCGTTTGAGCAGCTTGAGGAAAGCAGTGATAAGACTTTGGAACCCTTGACGGCTTTTACGAGCTTCACGGATGTTCCAGTTACGCCGCCAACGGCAGAATTTAATGCAGGAGTTGCCGTAGGCCGGTTTGCAATTCCGTTTACCAATGTTTCTGCAAGGGCTGACGAATTGCGTGTGCTGAAGATTAAGAAGGGAACGGCTATGCTGTATGACACTGGGTACGCTACACAGGAACAGTCCCAGGAATATGCGGGCAGTCTATGGTGGGTATCGGACGCAGGCGGTAAGTACCTCCCCGCGGATACCCTCCTTAATGCGACTGATACCTATAAGATGTGGTTTACCGTTGAAGATGGTAGTGATTTTGATGCAGACGATTCTGTAAATAACAAGATCACTGACCCCACATCTATAGTCAGAGCCATATCTGGCAGGGGTGGCAGCAGTGACAGCAGTGGAGGTGGTGGTTGCTCACTGAATCCCGGTGCAACCTTTGGTCTGGAATGGCTCCTTTTGGCAGCCTCGGCCCTGCCCTGGATGCGGCGGCGGATGAAGAAATAACCTGCCTTACCGTAATAACCAGATAAACCCATAACCAGCATGGCCCCGGATACGAATATACTCTATCCGGGGCCATGTTTTTTCAAGCACCTGCAGGATTGTTACGGAAGATTCTTGAAGTGTAGTCGTATCTCAATACCCCCTTTTAGGGTTCTCGAAGGATGACTTTGTATTTGTGTATTTGAAGAGGCTGTATCGCAATACGGAAGACCTCAGATATTCAACACAGATCAGGGTATGCAGTTCACCGATAACAGGTTCGTGAACACCCTTAAAGAGGCTCTTCAGGAAACTCTGTGGGTGATGGGTGATCTTGGATAGAGATCAAGTCCGCCACAGAAAAAATAGATGGCGATTTTGAAATGTTCTTTGTTCCTATAGCCACACGCCTTTCGTTTGATAGCCATAATTTTGCTGTTCAAGTCTTCGGCAACACCGTTTGTGATGCGGTGACGGCAGAATGTCAGGATATGTTCAAGATGGCGAGAAAGCAGTTTTCCAACCTCTAAGGCTTTCATCTCCATGAGCCAGTAAGACTTTGTGTTCTTGTTTACGGACTTTATCTACTGCTTCATTGACATGCTTCATCACATGAAATCTATCATGAACGATTTTTTTCACTGCTTGTGGGACATGACTCATTGTTGCATTAAAATAGGGTTCCCACATATCCATTGAAATAGATCGTATTGATTCTAGCTGTTCCGGTGAGAGACTCTCATAATATTCCTCTAAACTTATTGTTTTACGTCCTTCAGAAACATACCCAACGGTCTTCCCCATAAGATCGGAAACAATGGTCATATAGGAGTGACCTTTACGAAATGCTTTTTCATCAACTCCAATATAAGAAACAGGATGCTTTTTCTTGCGATGAAGTCCTCTTTGTACGGCTTTTTGCATAACGCCCCAAACCTCATCCCAGGTAAGATGTAAGAGTCGTCGAGCACCTTCAATGCTCGAACACTCACTAAGAACATCTATGACCCAGCGTTCCTTCAGCAGAGTAAAACGAGAGCGAGGTTCGGCCCAGGGAACAAGAACTTGAATGACGCCATGCTCTGGACAATGTACACGAGGCACACGTGCATGCACGAATGTCTTGAACTGACAGGTATCCAAATGACGCCAGGTTCGTTCTTCAACATGGTCTCTGCAAGACAAAAACCTGCCACATTTTGGACAGGCCCATTGTTCTCTTCGGCCATGACTCAGCCAAATATCAACACTGTTTTCAGACAGCTTCAGGGTAACCTTCTTAACAAACCACGGTGCCTTCAGACCAAGAATCTGTGCGTAAAGTTCGGTGTCTTTCATTGGTTGCCTCCTGTGAAGGAACACCTAATAAATTCCAATACCCACAGCAATTCCTGAAGACCCCTTTTTTTTTGCCGATTGAAGAAGAAAGCCACTATTGTCTTGCTTGTCATTCACTTGCATAACGTTAAGCTCACTGGCAGTGCAACGAGTCCGATGAAACGACTTGTTATCTTGTAATATTCTTTATTCTAATACCATATAACGGATTAGGTAGTTTTTTTAATATTTGATTTCAAAATAATCTAAAATTGCTTTATATTTATC
>PDWJ01000166.1_pt1 | contig 96627 bp, 102 predicted proteins | sample 1430881 | NCBI WGS metagenome assembly PDWJ01 (sample SAMN01162460, study PRJNA174530) | Oral metagenome, whole genome shotgun sequencing project. | biome: Marine environment; feature: Marine mammal; material: Swab sample of the gingival sulcus; isolation source: swab sample of gingival sulcus...
GTTGCCTTTGTTTTTATTGCCATGTCCGTTGATTTTGGGCTGATTGAACAGGTACGGTTTGGCTTTCCCTTTGTGCCGGGTATGTTTGGCCCGGAAAAATATAACTATTCAGAAATGAACGGTTATGGGGTGCTGAATACCGGACTGGTCTGGTATGCCGGAGCATGGACGGCTTTGGCGGCACTTTTTATGCTTTTGGGCATATTGTTCTGGAATCGGGGCGTGGACAGAACCTGGAAAGAACGCTGGCAGGTGGTAAAAAGAAGATTAGGTACAGCCAGAGGTAAGGGCCTGGCCGGGGCCATACTGGTTTGTGCGCTGCTGTTTGGCGGTTTTCAATATATCATCCATGATAATCTGATTTATAAGGCAGGATACCAGACCAAGGCCCGGCAGGAAGCGGCAGCCGCAGCCTATGAAAAAAAATATGTGCGCTACCGGGAAACACCCCAGCCAAAAATTACCAATCTGGATTTACAACTGGATTTTTTCCCGGCCAAACGCCAGGCAGAATATACGGCCCGACTGCAAATGAAAAATACAACCAGCCAGCCTATGGAAACCCTGCATCTGGACTGGGACAGGAAACTCACCATGAGCAGTCTGTCAGCAGACGGGCATATCCTGCACAAACTGGAGCAGGACAAAAAACTGCGCCATGCCATATACCGCATGAAACCGCCCCTGCAAGCCGGGGAATCCATGAACATTGAAATTGTCGGCAGCCTTGCCCACAGAGGATTTCACCAATCTGATTTCCAGGGAGACCTGACCTATAATGGCAATGTACTGGGAACAGATTTTCTGCCCTTTTTCGGCTATGACCGCTCAAGGGAGCTTGATAACAATAAAAAACGACTGCGTCAGGGGCTTGCCTTACTCACTTCCCGCATGGACAGTCAGGACAATCTGTTTTCACGGGCCAATCTGTTTGAATCGGTGCAGTCGGACGGCCTGAACTGGGATATGGTTATCAGCACCAGTGCCGACCAGACCGTGGTTGGGCCGGGGGCGCTTGTGAAAACATGGCAGGACAAGGGGCGTAATTATGCCCGCTTTCAATCAGAGTCTGCCGGAAAAATGGATTTCAAGATTATTTCCGCCAGGTTTGCAACAAAGCAACAGGACTGTGATGGTCTTGGCTGTGTGCTTTTCTATCATCCAGACCATACCTATAATATTGCGGTGTTTGAAGAGGCATTAGAAAAGGCCGTTCCCTGGTTTTCCCAAGTCTTGGGGCCGTACCCCTACAAGGAAATACGGGTGGTGGAAAAACCCTTTTATAACTCTGAGTTTATCACCTTTGCCAATGTTACAGCGGTTTCAGAATCCTGTGGCTGGACAGCCGACATCAAGGAAGAGGAAGACAAGCAATATATCTATCTGCATCTGGCAGAAGAGCTTGCCAGACAATGGATTGGTTCTTCTCTGAAGGCAGCGGATGTACAGGGGGCGGAACTTCTGACCCGCTCGCTTGCCAGTTACTGGGCGCTGCGTTTTATGGAAAAGACCTGGGGCCATGAGCAGACCGAAAAATGGCTGAAAAAAGCCTATGATGACTATGAAAAAGAACGGAACCAGGAAGCGATAGAAGAAAAAAACCTGCTGTTGGTGGATAAGGCTACCTATATCTCACGGCATAAGGGCGGGCTTGTTCTGTACGGCCTTGCTGAACGGATGGGCGCAGAAAAATGTGACCGCTGGCTGGCAAAGTGGATTCGGCAGGCCAGCCAGAAAAAAGAGTTTCTTACGTCTGCGGATTTTTATGCTGATTTGAAAAGGTTTGTTCCTGAACATTTACATCCCTTTCTGCGGGATCAGTTTGAAACTTCCGGAATGTAGTCGTTCAGACTTTATCTGACACGACATCTTCTCCGGCCCGTCAGGAGTCTTCAGTCACCCTATGGTATCCACAGACAAACCTGTGGCCTGCTGAATAACATCCAAAGGCAATCTCAACGCCTTCATGCTGACAGGGGCTTGGAGGGCATTCTCTTCTCTGCCTCGCAACATGTCTTCATGCTGACAGAGGATATTCCCCTATTGCCCATGCCAACCACACCGTGTAAGAGCCCCTTCCTTGACATGACAACGACCTCAAACGGACTGCCTTATCAAACAACCAATGCAATTGTTAAGGACACACCATGCATGACACCTCAGAATCCACCGATTTCTGGCAACACCACTCCGACAACTATCTCAAGATGGCGTTAAGTTATGAACGAAGGGAACGGGTGGAACATCCCGATGGGTACGGCAGCAAGACCGGGGAATGCGGAGATACGATTGAGTTCTTTGTAACCATGGAGGACAATCTCATCCGTCATATTGCCCTGGATATTCATGGATGTATGCACACCAATGCCACAGCCAATACGGTCGCCACCCTAAGCGAAGGCAAGCACCTTGAAGACGCTTGGAACATCCAGCCTGAAACCGTGGCAGCATATCTTGAAACGCTCCCAGATGATCACTTTCACTGTGCTGAACTGGCCGTAGGTGCCTTTTATCTCGCCCTGGCCGATGTTGAACGCAAATCAGCCCAAAAGGAACCATAAAAGAAGATATCACGGCCAATACGTTATCAGCCAGAAAAGGCCGGAACATAAGTTCCGGCCTTTTGTAGCTTAAACAAATTACCCTCTGCTACTTGCTGACAGGGCCTACTTCATATTGACGAATTGAAAAGGCTGATCAAAGCCCCCCTCCTTCACCAGGCTGATCACGGTCTGGAGGTCATCAATCTTTTTGCCTGTCACCCGCACCTGTTCATCCTGGATAGCGGCCTGGACTTTAAGCTTAGACCCTTTGATCAATTTCACGAGCTTTTTGGCCGTATCCTTGTCAATGCCTTCCTTGAGACGAATCTGCTGTTTGAGCTGCCCCTTAGAAGTTCCCTGAGGCTCACCAAAATCCATGATGCGTGGATCAATCTTACGGCGGACACAATGGGCACTGAGCATATCCTTAAGGGCCTTGATTTTCATCTCGTCGCCAGTGAGGAGATGCACGTGTTTGTCCTTGCGGTTCAAGGTGATCTCGGTCGTAACACCGCGAAAATCGTAACGGGAGCTCACTTCCTTTTTCACATTATTGATGGCGTTATCGACTTCCTGCATGTCCACCTGACTGACAATATCAAAAGACGGCATAGGTTGTTCCTCCTTGAGGCTATGATTGTATATACATCTTGTCCTGCGTCATTGCATCCACCACCCTGCCCTTGAACAATCGAATCGGTGCGATAGCAATGCCCAATTCCCTGGTGAACCGCTCCATAAGCCTGACTTCCTGGTCAGTCGCCAGGGAAATGGCCCACCCTTGGGCCCCGGCACGACCGGTTCGACCGACGCGATGAAGATAGTCCTTGGGGTTGGAGGGAATATCCACGTTAAAAATATGGGTCACATCCTTGATGTCTAATCCCCTGGCAGCCATATCCGAGGCCAGGAGCAGATGAATCCTGCCCCTTCTCAAATCATCAAGCGCCTTGTGACGGCTAAGCTTATCGTGCATCCCGTGGATGTCAGCCACCAGAAGCTTATGATGGAGCAGTTTGCTGGTCATGATTGCTGCTGCCCTGTTTGTATGCACAAAGGCAATGGCACGGTCAGGACGTAAAGCATACATGAGCCTTCGCAGTACCTGAATCTTCTCCCGCTCCTTGCAGCGAATAACCTGATGGATGATGGTCTCACCTACCCGATTGGCGTCCACATGTACCTCTGCCAAATCTGGTGCCAGCGTCTTCATCATGTGCCAGCTTGCAGAACGCACCGTGGCAGAAACAAAGACCAGGGTTCTCTGGCGCGATGTTGCGGTGATGAGTTGGCGAACCCCTTCAGCATGATCTCCATGCAGCAGGCAATCCACCTCATCAACAACTATGGTTCGTATCGTATGCGGCGAGATCTTTTTCTGTTCAATCAGATACCGTATCCTTCCCACCGAACCCACAAGAAGATGCGGTTTGGTCTTAAGCCCCTCAACCTGACGTCTGACAGCAACCCCGCCAATCAAGGCCTGAACCCGAACCCGCATCTCAGCGAGACGAACCAATTCTCTGGCTTGATTGACGACCTGCATGGCCAACTCGTGGGTGGGAGCAAGGATCATGGCCTGCACAGTCTTCTTGCCGGTATCAATGCCCTGCAGCAATGGCAGCAGATAGGCCAGGGTCTTCCCGGTGCCTGTTGCCGCACAGACAGAAGCATCCTTTCCCTGTATAAGGAGGGGAATGGCATCTTGTTGAATGCGTGTCGGCTGGTCGATATGCAAAGCCTTCAGGCCCATGATAAGGGGGGAGGCTATGCCCAATTGTTCAAATGTCATGGTCTTCCTTGCTGCCATGCTCACCACATCACAGAAATGGCCTGGGAACGGACTTGCGAAAAGGGGATCTTTTTCATCAGGCTTTTTTTCATTGTCAAGCCAAAAACATTCTGGTAGTGAGCCCCAAAATTTATCTGTTAGGGGGTAGAGTACTTAAAATGGAAGACCTTACAACGCAACCACATTCCAACGTAGACACGGACATTGACAACGACATGGAGATGGACTTTGAGGCAGCCCTCGAAGATTATCTTGATTCTGATTTCGGCAATGTTCAGGTCGGCAACATCGTCAACGGCGAGATCGTCAAAGTAGATGACAACTACGTTCTGGTAGATGTCAATTTCAAATCCGAAGGCCAGCTTCCCATTTCCGAATTTAAGGACAGTGAAGGGAATTGCCATGTCCAGGTCGGTGACAAGGTAGATGTCTTTGTAGTCTCCAAAAAAGACTCCACAGGCACGATTATCCTTTCCCGCCAGAAGGCCAAAAGGATGCAGTTTCTCAATGAACTTGAAGATATCCTTGAAAACAAAAAGACCATCACTGGCCGGATCGTTCGGAGAATCAAAGGTGGTTATATTGTGGATATCAATGACATGGAGGCCTTTTTGCCCGGTTCCCATGTTGATCTGCGACCGGTTCCAGACATGGACGCCCTGGTCGATCAGAGCTTCGAGTTCCGAGTCTTGAAGATCAACCGCCAACGCAGCAACATCATTGTTTCCCGCCGTGTCCTCCTGGAAGAGGCCAGGGAACAGAAGCGTGCTGCCCTCCTCGAAGTTCTTGAAGAGGGACAGCAAGTCAAGGGTGTGGTCAAAAATATCACAGACTATGGTGCCTTTATTGATCTTGGAGGACTCGACGGTCTGCTCCACATTACGGACATGTCCTGGAAGCGCATCAAGCATCCCAAAGAACTTGTCCAGCTTGGTGACGAACTTGAGCTTAAGGTTCTCAAGTTCGATCGCGAAAAACAAAAGGTCTCCCTGGGCCTCAAGCAGCTCATTCCAGATCCCTGGGAGAATATTGCTGATAAATATCCTGCCGAGGCCAAATGCAATGGTAAGGTCACGAATCTGGTGGACTATGGTGCCTTTGTGGAACTCGAACCCGGCGTAGAAGGTCTGGTGCATATCTCTGAAATGTCCTGGACCCGCAAGCTCAGACATCCTTCCCAGATGGTCAATCTCGGTGACGAAGTCGAGGTCATCATCCTGGGCGTCGAGTCCGAGAAAAAGCGTATCTCTTTGGGCATGAAGCAGGTCAACCCCAATCCCTGGGATCTGGTGGCTGAAAAATATCCTTCAGGGACAATCATTGAGGCTCCCATTAAGAGTATCACTGACTTTGGCCTGTTTATTGGTATTGAGGAAGGTATTGACGGACTCATCCATGTCTCTGACCTCTCCTGGACCAAAAAAATCCATCACCCCAACGAATTGTACAAAATTGGTGATACAGTCCAGGCCAAGGTGCTCCTGGTAGACCAGGAAAACGAAAAATTCACCCTGGGTATCAAACAGCTTGCAGAAGATCCCTGGCTGGATGTTCCCAACAGGTATCCTGTAGGTAATATCATCACCGGAGTGATCACCAATATCACTGATTTTGGTCTGTTTGTGGAAGTGGAGGAAGGTATCGAAGGTTTGGTACATATCTCCGAAATGGGCAAAAAAATGAAAGAACCCAAAGAGGCCTTCAAGGAAGGGGATTCCATTGAAGCTCAGGTCATTCATGTCAGTTCCGACGATCACAAACTCGGATTATCCATCAAACAGCAGCAAAAAGAAGTGGCCAAGAAACAGGCTGCTGCCGCTGTGGGTAACAACCTCGGCGATTTGATTAAACAGAAAAGAGAAGAAGAAGGTATATAAACACCCTTTCTTGACCTTCTTACACATTAAGGCCGCATCATGTTATGGTGCGGCCTTTTTGTTGTGAGACAACATCATTCTATGAGAGAATAGAATAACCATGAAGCCGACCTGATTGCCCACCGAAAGCCTTTGTATGGGTCTCATTGCAGGTCTGTTTTTGGAGCATTACACGATAGAGAATGAACAATAACGACAATACATCGTAAAAATGCTATTCACAAGGATAACTTATTACCTCATAAGCATTCTTTTTTATCATATTTTGAGATATTTTTATGGTATGTAAACAAAATACATCCTGTTCATAAAGAGATGTCTTAAAAATATGGTTATACGATTGATTCTCTTCCCAGACTCTATGTGTTTTCAAATCGTCAGCAAGCCAAGCACACAAAGTGTGTTACCAATTAAAATTTGTTGTTACCAACTTATAAAAAAAAAGTGATGAAAAAGGGTTCATCCTTCATGCACTATAATGTTTGGTGCATCAAAAAAATATATGGTCATATTGACATAGCCCATAAGTGAGGCTAAACAGCCTCTACTGCATCTTGTGCGACGTAATGGAACACCACCAGATCCAAGGAGGATACTATGGTTCTACAAAGGCGGGAATTTCTCAAACTCTGTTCTGGAACAGTAGCGGGTCTTGGGATTTCTCAGGTTTTCAATCCCAAGATCATCCAGGCCATGGAAGAGGGAGCAAAGAAAGCTCCTGTTGTCTGGATTCAGGGGCAGGGCTGTACGGGCTGTTCCGTCTCTCTGCTGAACTCGGTGCATCCAAAAATCAAGGATGTGCTTCTCAAGGTTATCAGCCTCGAATACCATCCAACGGTCATGGCATCTGAGGGTGATATGGCCTTTGAACATTTGTACGAAGTAGCTGAAAAGTTCCAGGGTAAATTTTTTCTTATTGTAGAAGGTGCCATTCCGGTCAAAGCAGACGGTCGTTTCTGTATTGTTGGGGAACGGCATGGCCATGAGGTTACCATGAAAGACCTGACCCTTGACCTGGGAAGTAAGGCCTTGGCTACCGTAGCGGCTGGTACCTGTTCATCCTACGGCGGTATCCCTGCTGGTCAGGGGAATCTCACCGGTGCCATGGGTGTGACCCAGCTCTTTAAGGACAATGGCCTTGCAAACAAGCTGGTGGTCAACATACCAGGCTGTCCCCCGCATCCTGATTGGATGATCGGTACCTTGGTGGCTGCTTGGCAATATGCCTTGGGTAAAGGCCCTCTGCCTGAACTGGATGACAGCGGCCGCCCCACCCTTTTCTTTGGGGAGAATGTTCACGAAAACTGTCCCTATCTGGAAAACTTTGAGAACGATGAACTGGCCAGCCATTTCATGGAAAAAGATAAATGCCGGTACCAAATCGGCTGCAAAGGCCCCAATGCCTATGCAGATTGTTACAAGCGGCGTTGGAACGGCGGGGTGAACTGGTGTATTGAGAATGCCATTTGTATCGGCTGTGTGGAACCGGGTTTCCCGGATGACATGTCGCCCTTATACGCAGAAGGCTAACCCAATCGAACTATTGAAGAAGGAGTTCATATATGTCTGGATGTAAGCCAAGCAACGCTCCTGTAGCGGGGGCAGCTTCCAAGAAGATCAAACTTTCTATGGATCCAGTGACCCGAATCGAAGGCCATCTCAAGGTCGAGGTTGAGGTCAAAGACGGCAAGGTCGTTGACGCCAAGTGTATCGGCGGGATGTACCGTGGATTTGAAAACATTCTGGTCGGACGTGACCCAAGAGATGCCTCCCAGTTGACCCAGCGTATCTGTGGTGTCTGTCCCACGGCTCATGCCACAGCATCGGTCATGGCCCTTGATGATGCCTTTGGTGTCACGATTTCCACCAATGGTCGTATCGCCCGTAACCTCATCCTTGGTGCCAATTATCTGCAATCCCATATCCTTCATTTTTATCACCTTGTTGCCCTTGATTATGTCAAGGGGCCGGATACTGCGCCCTTTATCCCCAGGTATGAGCATCCTGATTTGCTCACTGACCGGATCAAGGACGCCAAGCAGGCCGCAGCAGTCAACCAATATGGCCTTGATCAATATCTCAAAGCCCTGGAAATTCGCCGTATCTGTCACGAAATGGTGGCCCTGTTTGGCGGCAAAATGCCCCACGTTCAGGGCATTGTGGCCGGCGGAACCTCTGAAGCTCCTTCCAAGGAAAAAATTGCCAAATATTATGCCCGCTTCAAAGAGGCCATCGCCTTTATCAAAGACGAATACCTGCCCCTTATCTATACCTTAGGAACCGTCTATCCTGACCTTTTTGAAGTTGGTGCCGGGTACAGGAATTGTGTGGCCTGGGGCGCCTTCCCCTTGAGCGACAAGAATCCTCTGGATTTGTTGATCAAACGCGGTGCCTATATCGACGGCAAGGATGTTCCTGTAGATCCTGCCAAGATCAAAGAATACGTTGGCCATTCCTGGTTCAACCAGAGTAAATCCGGTCTCAATTTTGCCGAAGGTGAGACTGTTCCCAACCTGGACAAAGCCGACGCCTACAGTTTTATCAAAGCCCCCCGTTATGCTGGCAAGGCCTGTGAGGCAGGCCCCTTGGCCCGGATGTGGGTCACCAACATTGAACTGAGTGAAGTCGGTCAGAAGATGCTGAAGGAAAAATACGGCATCAAGGCCAAATATCTCCGCGATCTGGGCTCCAAGGCCTTCTCCATCATGGGCCGCAACCTGGCCCGTGCCGAGGAGACCCTGTATGTTGCCAAGGCTATAGAGGGCTGGCTCAAAGAGGTCGTTCCAGGTGAATCAACCTATACCGAGTATACAATACCTCAGACAGGAGAAGGCTTGGGTATGACCGAAGCACCCAGGGGAGCCCTCCTCCACTATGTGGACGTCAAGGATCAAAAAATCAGCAATTACCAAGTCATTTCCGCAACCATCTGGAATGCCAATCCCATGGACGACATGGGCCAGCGCGGCCCCATTGAGGAGAGTCTCATCGGCATTCCGGTTCCCGATCCCAAGTCACCCGTCAATGTGGGGCGGTTAATCCGCTCCTTTGATCCGTGACTGGGCTGTGCCGTGCACGTGCTGCACGCTGAAACCGGTGAAGAAAATGTTGTCAACTATGACTTTATCTAACATCTTCTGCTGGACATCCAGCATAAGGTGACTCTACAAGGCCGGATATCTTATCCGGCCTTTTTCTTGGTAGCTACACGAATATACCTGCAATTTGGGGGATACACGATGAAAGAATTGCTTGTCCTTGGAGTGGGCAATCTTCTGCTGATGGATGAAGGGGTCGGGGTTTATGCGGTTCAGGAGCTGCTGAAAGATACAAACTGGCCCCTGGATCGAGTGGATTTCATTGATGGAGGCACCTTTACTCAGGATATTTTTTATCTCTTTCAGGAATACACCAATCTCCTGGTTCTGGATGCTGTTCGAGGTGGTTGTGAACCAGGAACCATCTATCGTCACAAGGAAAAAGACCTTCTGGAAAACAAGGAACAGGCCCTTTCCCTGCACGATATTGACTTGCTGGATTCTCTCAAAATGGCTGAACTTCTGGGCAACAAGCCGGATCTCACGGTGCTGGGTATAGAACCCCTGGAGTTATGTACCTGGAAGATGGAAATGACACCGGCGCTTCAAAAGGCCTTTCCCCACTATATGGATGTTGTGCGACAGGAAATCCGTACAGTACTCAATCTTTGATCTGACAAAGGAGTTGCACAGGTGAAACAAATGGTTGTCTCTGTTCTGGGACAGGATCGCCCTGGTATTGTGGCCGCTGTCTCAAACATACTTTATGATCTTGGATGCAATATTGAGGATCTCACCCAGACGATTTTGCAGGCAGAATTTGCAGCCATGCTGCTTGTTGATTGCCCTTCATCCAGCCTGGATATGTTGGAAACACAACTCAATCAGGCACTGAATCCTCTCAATCTGAGTGCTTTTCTGCGACCTGCTGCAAAGGCTGCTGCAAAGGCACCTGAACCTTGCACCCCTCTGGTGATCACCACAAGCGGGCCGGATTGTTCCGGCCAGGTAGCCAGGGTTTCTGAGGTTATCAACCGTTTCGGGGGCAATATTACCGAACTCAAGGCTGTCAGTCACCAGGATACCGATGATGCCCGTTTCATCATGATCTTTGAAATTGATATGCCCCTTACCGGCGATCAATCCCTGCTGCGAAAGGAGCTCGCAACGGTCTGTAACGAGCTGCATCTGGAGTATTCCGTCCAGCACAGAGATATTTTCGAGTCCATCAATAGAATCTGAAGAATCTGACCGCAACCCATTACCTCTTGTCGAACACAACAGAATCGGTCTCCAGGAGATACCAACATGCTGACTGAACGCGAAGTCCTCTCCACGATAGAAATGGTAAAAAATGAACACCTGGATGTGCGCACCGTGACCCTGGGTATCAATCTCTTTGATTGTGCCTCAGATGACCTCCAGCGTTTTCAGGATAGCATATACCAGCGCATCACCAGCCTGGCTGCCAATCTGGTCAGCATCTGTGATGAATTTGGGGATATCTATGGGATTCCCATTGTGAACAAACGCATTGCCATCAGCCCTGTTGGGGTAGTGGGTGCCCCATTTTCCTCGTTGGATATGGTGTCCATAGCCAAGACCCTGGATGAGGCTGCCAAAGAGGTCAACATTGATTTTATCGGGGGATTTGGCTGTTTGGTTCAAAAAGGTATGGCCCCAGGAGACATCGCCTTGATCAACGCCCTTCCAGAGGCCCTCAGCGTGACGGAACGGATATGCGCCTCTGTGAACGTTGCCACCACCCGTGCAGGAATCAATATGGACGCTGTGGCCAAGATGGGAGAAATTATCAAAGAGGCTGCCCATAAAACCGCCGACAAAGACGGACTTGCCTGTGCCAAACTCTGTGTCTTTGCCAATATTCCAGAGGATGTTCCCTTTATGGCTGGAGCGTATCTGGGAACGGGTGAGCCTGCTTCTGTCATCAATGTGGGGGTGAGTGGGCCTGGAGTGGTTAAAAAGGCTATTGAACGGGCCTTGAACAGCCATCCCAACGCCTCCCTGGGTGAAATTTCCGAGGTTATTAAACAGACTGCCTACAAGGTCACCCGAACAGGTCAGCTCATTGGCAAGAATGTGGCCGAGCGTCTGGGAGTTCCTTTTGGGATTGTGGATCTCTCCCTGGCCCCAACGCCCCATGTGGGCGATAGCGTGGGGGAAATCTTTCAGGCCATTGGCTTGAGAAATATCGGCGTGCCTGGGTCCACAGCCATCCTGGCCATGCTCAATGATGCCGTGAAAAAAGGCGGAGCCTTTGCCAGTTCACGGGTGGGAGGGCTCAGCGGGGCCTTTATCCCTGTGACCGAGGATCTGAACATTGCCCAGGCTGCCAGTTGCGGTGATCTCTGTCTGGAAAAACTTGAGGCCATGACAGCAGTCTGTTCTGTGGGTCTGGATATGGTTGCCCTGCCAGGAGATACACCAGCAGAAACCCTTGCGGCCATTATTGCCGATGAAATGGCCATCGGCATGATCAACAAAAAAACCACTGCCGCACGAATCATCCCTGTACCCAACAAAAAAGCTGGTGACTATGCCCGCTTTGGCGGATTGCTGGGAGAATCCAGGATCATGCCCGTTGCCTCATCTGGTGCCTCCCATGACTTTATCCGCCGAGGAGGACTCATCCCGGCGCCTCTCCAAAGCATGATCAACTAAGGTTCTGTTCCAGCCGACCAGCGTGGCAGACGTGCCATCCCTTCATGGTTCAGGTAAACCTCTGGCACACGAGACCTTAAAGGTCGTGTCAGAATCCTTCCATGCAGGCCAGACAATCTCCACGGCCCCATGAATGCCTGTGGTGAGGAGTGGAATCCCCCGCTGTTTAAGGGCAGCGACCACTTTATCCCCAGGAAAGCGATACCTGTTGTTCCAGCCTGCTGCGGCAATGGCCAGTTTGGGACGCACACGGTCATAAAGCTCGTACGACCAACTCGAATCACTCCCGTGATGGGGCAGCACTAGGATATCTGCCTGGAGATCCCTTGTGCCTTGCAGTAATGTCTTGATTCCCCTGGCCTCAATATCGCCTGGAATAAGGATCAATCCCTTCCCGTCCACCACACATCTCACGACCAGCGAGCCGTCATTTCTGGACATCTCAGCCACATTCCCTGTGGGATGAAGGATCTCAATACGAGCCCGCTTCCCCATATCCACAGACATACCCGCCCGTACCTGGTGAACAGCAAAGGATTGGTCCTGCATAACACCTTGCAGGGCATCCCGATCCCAGCCTGCGGCAGGAAGCCGCCCATTCCAATAAAAATCATCTACCTGGCAAGTGGACAAAGGATGAATGAGCCCCCGCAGATGATCACAATCGCTATGACTTAACAAGACCTTGTGGATACGGGGTGGTCTCCCCCAGGTAAGAACCGGTGTCACAACGGCCTTGCCCATATCAAAATCCCTGTTCCAGGAACCTCCTCCATCCACGAGCATCCGTCTGTTCCCTGGAAATTCCACATAGACAGCCTGACTCATACCCGTATCCATAACCACAACCCGGCATCGCCGGGTTATGCCTGCAAGGCTCTCCATCATGGTTGGCGTAACCAACAGGATCAGGGAAAAGGCACACAAGGGCAGCCAGCCGCGAATATCCATCTTCCTTCCCTTCCACAGGGCAAGGGCCATCAGCATCATGGCATACCAACCCAAGATTTCAGGCCATTGAGGTCGAACTACTTGTATGGTTTCAAGCCACCCTCCCTTCCAGGTCATGTCAAGAACATCGCACCACATCTCCATCCCATGCGCCACCCCCACCACAAGCTCTGATCCCAACCCCTCCATGCCAGGGACAAGCGAGAGAAACAATCCCATAAACCCCAAAGGCAGCAAAAAAAATCCCAGCAAGGGAATCCAGATCACGTTGTAGTACAAATGGGGGGTCAGGTTCCCAAAATTCCAGGCCATAAGCGGAAGAATCGCTCCACTGGCCACCAGGCTTACCACCATGATCATTACAAGGTAGCCCAGCACCCGTTTGACAGGATCTTCCCGACTCCAGGCAGCAATCCTGCCCTGGACAGACGGGACAACGAGAATAATACCGGCAACTGAAAGCACAGAAAAAGGAAGGCTCAGACCAAAAATCTCTCCTGGCGACCAGAGCAGGATAAGCAAAACAGCTAGGCATAATCCATCCAGAAGCACCCTGCTCCTGTTCACGAGCAAAAGCCCTCCCCAGGAGGCAAACATGATGCCGGCCCGCAGGAGAGAAGGCGTCCAGCCTCCCAACCACATATAAAAAATCACCAGCGGGACGCCCATGATGACGGCAAGTTTCGGCCTGGGAAGGAACAGATAGATGCCAGGCCACATCCAGCCCATCCCACGGGCCACGGCCCAGCCAAACAAGGCCATAAATCCAAGATGCAAGCCAGATAGGGCCAGGGAGTGTACAATCCCGGCCCGTTGCAAAAGGGTATAGGTCTTCTGATCCAGTCCTGACCTGTCTCCCAGAAGCAGGGCCAGGCTCATCCCCTGTCCAGGGCCTGGCGGCACCACCGACCTGATCTGATTCCGCAGATGTCGGCGAAGGGATGCCAACCATCCTGGAGTCACAGGTTCAAACACAAGGTTTGCCAGATCCTTGCTATACGCCCGCCAAAAAACACCCTTGCGTGCCCAATAGGCCTCACCATCCCAGCAACCCGTATTTTTGAGAGAATGAACAGGCCGCAGTCGGAGTTCTGCCAGAACCTTCTGGCCTGGCAAGGGGGCTGTATCAGCATGGCGAACCGAAACAAGCAGGGTTCCCGGCAGCACCCCTTCTTGCGTCCCGTTCTGAAGACGCACCTCACGCACAAACACATACAGACGATGAGAAAAACGCCATTGCGAAGCATGAACCCGGCCCACAATCTTCACCTGCCTGCCGTTTCCAATCTTCCAGGGATCATTCCCAGGAACACGACCATCTGGTGAACAATGCAAGGTTTCAGGCTGTTCAGAAAGCCTCAGATGCAAGGTACGAAACAGGTTGAAGGTCGAACTGTACTTGAAGCCGGTGAGGGTTTGCGTGTTGTCAGCAGATGATGCCATTGGGACAGTCTGCTGAGGAATACGCATAGACGCATACACATATCCAAGCAGCGCAACCAAAAGGATCCCAATAAGAGGGATCTTCACTCGGCACCAGCGGATAAACAGCAGGATGAACAAGCCGCCCACCAAGGCGGGCAGGAGGTAGGTTGTTCCCAGACAACCTGCGGTAAAAAAAACCAGCAGGATCTGCCAGGGCAACAGGGAACAGGATGGGGTACAGGACGATTTCATGGGAAGACGATCACCGCTCTACACGAAACAATAGTCTGTTTACACTCTGTAAAATTTCCTGACACAGGCATTGCTTGTTTTGCTTCATACTGTCTCACATCACCATGCTGTCCAAAAATTATTCTTGTATTTCAGATGGTTTGAAAAATAAGGCAGGAAAACCATTTTGGCACGACCATTGCCATTTCTTGGCAACAAGGTGTGCGCGAGGCTCCACATTCCACCCTGGCAGGTCATGCACAGAATCCTTGTGGAAGACAAGCAGGGTAATAAAGGAGAGGGATATATGACCATCAGGCCCTGCACAACAAAAAACCACATAGTCAGGAACCTATCTGGAACAAGGACAGCATAATGACAAACGAAGAAGCAACTCACGATACGACCTATTATACCAATCTCACGCGTCATCTCGTCGTTAAGATGATTATTGCATCCTTTACCCCCCTTATTCTGATCACCTTTATCACATCTTACAAATATAACCATGCGTATACATCCAAGGTTATTGCCCATGTTCAGGAACTTGTCGAAAAGCACAAGCAGAATATCGACAATTTTCTCAAGGAAAAAAGGGCAAATATCCTGTTTGTATCACGTACCTGCCCTCTTTCCCAACTTGATGACGAAAAGGCCCTTCAGCAGAAGCTCAAGCAATTACAAGAAGAATATGGGCCTTTTTTCGTGGATATAGGCTTAATCAACGACAAGGGTATTCAGAGAAGTTACGCAGGTCCGTTCAACCTTGGAAGTGTCAACTATTCTCAGTCCAAATGGTTTAAGGAGGCCATGGAAAAGGAATATTATATCAGTGATGTTTTTCTGGGCATCCGAGGACTGCCCCATTTCATCATTGCCATCAAAAAAACCTTTGGTGATCAACAATGGATTGTGCGTACAACCATAGACTTTGTACTCTTCAACGAATTGGTCAGAAATATCCGCATCGGTAAGACAGGACGGGCGTTCATCGTCAACCGTGAGGGTGAATTGCAGACCAAGCTCCAGGCAGACGTACCCAATCCAGAGACCATCAGGGAACAGATCCTCAGCAGAACAATCCCACCTGTAGGGGTGGAAGTCTTTAAGGGCTCCTACTGTGCTGGCCATGAATCCATCTACCTGGCCACCACACTTAATAACGGGAAATGGGTCTTGATCTTCCAGCAGGAAGAACATGACGCCTTTTCTGATCTCTATGAAACCCGCAATCTGGGCATTCTTATCTTCCTGCTAGGCAGTTGCAGCATCTTTGTCATGGCCATCTTCCTTTCTCGCAAGATGGTTACTCAAATCAGAAACTCTGATCTGGAAAAAGAGATGATGAATGAGCAGATCATTGAGGCCGGCAAGCTCGCCTCCCTGGGAGAGTTGGCTGCGGGTATTGCCCACGAAATCAACAATCCCGTGGCCATCATGGTCGAAGAGGCTGGATGGATGGGAGATATCCTTGAAGAGGAAGAGTTCAGGGAAAGCGAAAACCTTGAAGAATATCAACGAGCCCTCAAGCAAATCAAAAATCAAGGCCTTCGGTGTAAGGAAATCACCCATAAGTTGTTAAGTTTTGCCCGCAAAATTGATTCACGCATCCAGGACATCCAGCTCAACAGCATCATTGAAGAGGTTGTAGAACTCTCGGAAAAAAAGGCCAGGTACGGCAATGTGGAGATCATCAGCCATCTTGCTCCTGACCTGCCCACAGTGCATATTTCCCCTTCGGAAATGCAGCAGGTCTTTCTCAATCTGATCAACAACGCCGTGGATGCCATTGACAACAAAAAAGGCGGGAGCATCACCATCACCACCCGTTTGAAGGACAACATGATTATTACAGATGTCCAGGACACAGGATCGGGCATTGCCAGGGCCAATCTGCAGCGCATCTTTGATCCCTTTTTCACCACCAAGGCAGTGGGCAAAGGAACCGGACTTGGCCTGTCCATCTGTTACGGGATTGTCAAAAGGATTGGTGGAGACATCTCGGTCAGCAGTGCCGTGGGCAAGGGAACCGTCTTTCACATTCATATTCCTGTTACCAAACCAGCAACACAAGCTAAGGAGGCATAGATGACAACATGTATTCTTTTAATTGATGACGAAGAGGGTTTCGTCCAGGCCATGAGTAAGCGGCTCGGTAAGCGGGGCATTGAGGTTCACAAGGCCTATAGCGGCCAGGAAGGACTGGATGTCCTTGCAGAAAACACCCAGGTTGATGTGGCCGTCCTGGACGTGAAAATGCCAGGTATGGACGGCATTGCAACCCTCAAGGCCATCAAAAAGGACTATCCTCTGGTGGAGGTGATCATGCTCACCGGCCATGCCACGGTAGAATCTGCCATTGACGGCATGAAAATGGGTGCCTTTGATTATCTGATGAAGCCCTGTGACATTGATCAGCTCATGACCAAAATCAATGAGGCCAAGGTCAAGAAGCTGCAACACGAGGAAAAGATCATTGATGCCCAAATGCGGGAAATAACCTCAAGACAATCCTGGGACTAAGTCATGCGAAACGAACCAGATGGTGACCATATCGCCCTGTTACTTGTGGACGACGAAGAAGGATTTGTGAACGTCCTGGCCAAGCGTATGTCCAGACGAGGTATTGACGTCACTGGAGTATTGACTGGAACCGAGGCCTTGCAGGTTCTCCGCAACAAGGATTTTGATATAGCTGTCCTGGATCTGAAACTCGAAGATATGGATGGGATTGAGGTCCTCAAAATCATCAAGAAAATGGCCCCTGATATTCCTGTCATCATGCTCACCGGCCACGGTTCAGAACAAGCCGCTGAAGAAGGTCTCACTTACGGGGCCATAGATTATCTGACCAAACCCTGTGATCTTGAGGAATTGATCGCAAAAATCAACAAGGCCATCCCCAGCGGGAGGTAACATATATGGAACGGAATTTTTCTGTCTTGATCGTGGATGATGAGGAGGATTTCAGAACGACCCTCATCAAACGGCTGATCAAGCGCAAGGTGAATGTCTCTGGGGCTTCTGGAGGCGAAGAGGCCCTTGCCATGATACAGGAACAACCCAGGGATATCGTGGTTCTTGATGTCAAAATGCCCGGCATGGATGGCATTGAGACCCTGGCTGCAATCAAAAAAAACAGTCCTCTTACCGAGGTGCTCATGCTCACAGGCCATGCCAATATAGAAGCGGCTTTGGAAGGCATGGAACTTGGCGCCTTTGATTATCTCATGAAACCAACGGACATTGATGACCTGCTGTTCAAACTTGAAGATGCCTATCACAAAAAATTACTTCATGAACGAAAAACCCTCAAACTCAAGAAGGAGGCAGAACGAAAAACAACACAAGCATAATCGCTGCAACCTTCACAACATCGTCATTGGCTAAGGACAATTCCCATGTCCAGGTTCATCACCAAGGATCAGGTACCTTGGGTTTGCACCCTCCTGGAGAACCTGGACTCCACAAGTTACCACCAGGACAACATTTTCAACACGGTTAAGGAGAATATACATGGCTTTTGGAAAAAAACTCTATGGTGCCCTTATGGCTGCATCAATGGCGCATGCTCGTTGGGACTATGCAACCTCCATGTCCATCCTGCATAACAAAAAAACCATGCGGCGACTCGCCTTCCTGCTCATCCCCATCCTTCTTGTGTCTATCGCCTTTGCCGCTGCGGATCCTTCGGATCTTCCCAATATTCTTGGCGGGAAAAAGGCCTATGCTCCGGCCTTTTATACACCGGGTATCTTTATCGCCTCCATGCTCATTGGCCTCTGTGCAGGACTTATCACAGGGTGTATCGGGGCTGGTGGCGGATTCATCATCACCCCGGCTCTCATGAGTGCTGGCATCAAGGGTATCCTGGCAGTGGGTACCGACCTCTTCCACATCTTTGCCAAGGCCATCATGGGTACGACCATCCATAAGAAACTCGGCAATGTTTCCGTGGCCCTGGCCGTGGCCTTTTTGGTGGGTTCCATGGGCGGTGTGTTTGCCGGTGGTATTCTGAACCGCTGGATTTATGAGCTCAATCCTGTCATGAGTGATACCTTTATCAGTATCATCTATGTTGTCCTGCTGGGCTTTCTGGGAGCCTATGCCCTTGCCGATTTTCTCAAACTTCGCCACGCCGAAACCCAGGCATCCAGTCAGCAGTCTCAAAGCACGGCAGACGGAGTTGGCCTGCCTGCCAAGCTGCAATCAGCAATGATCCCTCCCATGATCACCTTTGACGAGGATCTCTTTCCCGGCGGCAAAAAAATCTCTGCCTGGTTCGTGGCCCTGTGCGGCTCCCTGGTTGGTTTTCTGGCGGCCATCATGGGTGTTGGCGGAGGATTTGTCACCTTTCCCATGTTTGTCTATGTCCTTGGGGTTTCATCCTTTACAGCCGTAGGAACGGATATTTTGCAAATCATCTTTACGGCAGGATTCGCCTCTATCAGTCAATACGCTATCTATGGATTTATCTTCTATACCCTGGCTATGGGTATGCTCATTGGTTCCCTTTTAGGCATTCAGGTAGGTGCGCTGACCACCAAAATCGTCCGGGGCATCTACATTCGGGGATTCTATGCCACAGCCATTCTTGCAGGCTTTATCAACCGTTTGTTTGCCCTGCCTGGCAAGCTTGCGGAGATGAAGGTCATTTCCCTGTCTGAAACCACAGCAGCATGGCTGAACACGCTGGGCAATGGGGCCTTTTTTATTATCATCGGTTTCTTTGCCATCTGGGTTATTGGCAAGTTCCTGGGCAACCTCAATCTGCTCAGAGGGGAGGCATAATCATGTTGGTACACAGCAAAAAATACTTTTCATGGGGACTCATCCTGACCTGTATTTTCTTCGGAGTGCTCGCCTATATGTTTTCCCCCTCGTTCACCGGAGCACATGGAGAAAAGGTCAACGCCTTTCACGCATCCGATAACTTGTTTAACTCCATTGCAAAAGGTTCGACCAATTATTTTACCCGACTCCGAGATGGCAACACAGCCTGGAAAGGCCATGTTATCAACCTGACGCTTCATCTGGAGACCGAAGAATGGGCCAGGCAGGGAGCCCTTATCCTGCAAGAATCCGGCGTCACGGCCCGGGTACAGGATACCTCTGTGGTGATTACAGGGGATCTGCACAATCTCATCAACCAGGCCATCAAGGACGCTGAAGACCTGTTTGAAAACAGGAACAAGGCCCTTGAAATCAGATACTGCATGACAGGAAAGCATGTCCTTTTTATCTGGTGGAAACTTTGCAAGGCCCTGGATGTGGAACTTAAACACATCAAGGACTTCAAGGCTGCGAGCTTTGTCTCGGAAGTGATGAAACGGGGTATCGAAGTCGGGTATAATTTTTACGGCATCGTCCCCCAAAATTCCACCAGCAAGGTCGGTATGCTGGTCTTTTCCCTGACTTTCTATGTCATCTACACCCTGCTGTGGGGCTTTGCCATCTTTTACCTCTTTGAAGGCATTGGTCTGGAGATGAGTTCCGGAAATAAAAAAGAAGTATAACAAACAATGAGAGCCTTTATATGACACGGCCGGTTCGGGAAATCCGAACCGGCCGTGTCGTTTTACCCTTGTGGCAGGGTGGTATCCTTCAGGCCTTGTTGTGTACAGGACAGACATCCCTGCCACGATAAAACCATAGTATTGGCCAATTCATATGCTGCATATTTCGGTCATATCATCTGTTACCGACATGACCGACACAGATGCTGGACAAACCCTTCGGAATCCTGCATTTTTCCCCACTCATTTGTCGAGGCCCCTACCCCCTCTGTTTCCTCAACCCCCTTGTACAGGCATCACCATGATCGAAGACGGTCTTCAACGATATTGGCTCAAGAGTTATGACCAGGAAGTTCCTCCAAATCTCACCTATGAAAACATCCCTATTCACGAGTATCTCCAACGCAGTGCCCGTCGCTTTCCCAGACGCAAGGCCATTATTTTCAATAATTGGAGTATCACGTATGCGAACCTGCTCAAGGCGGCTGAAAACATAGCTGCCAACCTTCGTGAACACGGTGTCCGGCCCGGGGACAGAGTGGCCATCATGCTTCCCAACACTCCCCAGGCGATCATGACCTATTATGGTGTTCTCAAGGCAGGAGGGATCGTTGTGATGACCAACCCCCTGTATATGGAAAAGGAGCTGGTGCACCATTTTTCAGACTCCGGGGCCAAGGTACTTATCACCCTGGATCTGCTGTGGCCCAAACTCAAGGCCCTGGAGAACAAGCTCCACCTGTCTACCCTGTTTATCACCCGTATTTCTGACTGTCTGCGGTTTCCTCTTAATATTCTGTATCATGTTAAAGCGAAAAGGGATAATGCCCCAACCATTCCCTATGACATGCACAAGGTGTTTCCCTGGAAGTTGCTGCTCAAAAAGAAAGCCGCCTTTACCCCAACTTCATGCCGACCGGAAAAGGATCTGGCCCTGCTCCAGTACACAGGAGGAACCACCGGGGTTTCCAAGGGGGTTATGCTCACCCATCAGAATCTGGCCTCCAATATTCAGCAATACCTGGCCATCCTGCACAAGCTGGGCAAAGATCATGAGGTACTTTTGGGTATCCTCCCGTATTTTCACATTTTTGGTCTGAATGTATGTGTCAATTTTCCCGTGGCCCTGGGTGCGACCATGGTTCCTTTTCCCCGCTTTGTCCCGCGCGACATCTTAAAGGCCATCAAAAAAATCCAGCCAACCATCTTTCCCTGTGCCCCATCGGTGTTTATGGCCCTTTTGCAGCAAAAGGATATTGCCTCCTTTGATCTTTCATCTATCCGATTCTGTATTTCTGGCTCGGCCCCCATTCCTGGCGACGTCATCCGACAATTTAAGGAACTGGCTGGAGCGGAAATCATTGAGGGCTATGGGCTCACTGAGGCCTCGCCTGTTACGCATCTCACACCCCTCAAAGGGACGCATAAACTAGGATCCATTGGCCTGCCCATCTCAGATACCGATGCCTGTATTGTGGACATGGAAGTGGGCTCTCTGACCCTGAAACCTGGTCAGATTGGAGAACTGGTCATCCGAGGGCCGCAGGTTATGAAGGGATATTGGAAGCGACCGGATGAAACCGCCTCCACCCTGCGCAATCATTGGTTATACACCGGTGACATCGCCTATATGGATGAGGACGGTTATTTTTTTATTGTAGATCGCAAAAAGGATCTGATCATCTCAGGAGGCTACAATATCTATCCGAGGGAGATTGACGAAGTCCTGCACGAACACCCCAAAATCAAAGAAGCAGTGGCCGTTGGCATCCCTCATCATACTCGCGGAGAAATCATCAAGGCCTATATTGTTACCCAGCCTGAACAGACCCTGACCAGGGCGGAAGTCATTTCCTTTTGTCGAAAAAAACTGGCTAATTACAAGGTTCCCAAAAAGATTGAGTTCAGAGAAGAACTTCCCAAGACCCTTGTGGGCAAAGTCCTCAGACGGGCCTTACGTGAGGAAGAAATTGCCAAGCTTGAGAAGGCAGCAACCCACCAAGCCACCCAGGACACGACCAGGTAAGCCTGACGTCGGGCAAGCATCCAGCAGGACACGCCAGCCCAGCATCCTGGTCACAGACAGCACAACAAGACGTCTCACACAGACAGACCGGCACACCTTTACCAGGTGCGCCGGTCTGTCTTTTGCTGCTGCTCTTGTTTGCCCCGTTATTCCCGAATCTGTCCTTCTCCAAAAACAACAAACTTGGTTGTGGTGAGTTCTCTGACTCCCATAGGGCCGTAGGCATGAAGCTTGGATGTACTGATGCCTATTTCCGCGCCAAGGCCAAGTTCTCCCCCATCATTGAACCTGGTGGAGGCGTTAATGAACACGGCAGAAGCGTCCACTTCGCGTACAAAACGCATGGCTCGGTCATGGTCAGTGGTGATAATGGCCTCGGAATGATTGGACCCGTATTGGGCGATATGCTCCTGGGCCTCAGTCTGAGAATCCACGATTTTGACCGCCAGTTCCAGGCGATGAAACTCCATGCCAAAATCTTTTTCCTCAGCCGGACACGCTGTTGTCCCAAGCAAGGGCAATGACCTGGAACATGCCCTAAACACCACCTTATCGCCTCCAAGCTTTGCAGCCACCCTGGGCAAAAAGCTTGGTGCTATATCCTTGTGCACCAGCAGACATTCAAGGGCATTGCATACCCCTGGACGCTGCACCTTGGCATTGTGGACAATGGTAAGCCCTTTGTCCTGGTCAGCAAGGCTGTCCACATAGATATGACATACCCCTTTGTAATGCTTGAGCACAGGCATGGTGGCATCCCTGACCACGGCCCGAATAAGTCCTTCACCCCCCCGTGGTATCACCACATCAATATACTCATCCAGCCCAAGCATGGCCTGGACTGCAGCCCGGTCTGTGGTGGGAACGATCTGCACGGCATCAGCAGGCAGCCCGGCTGTCGTAATGGCCTGTGACAAAAGGGAACCAAGGGCCTGATTGGAGTGAAATGCCTCAGAACCGCCTCGCAGGATAACGGCATTACCAGCCCGTAAGCAAAGGATAGCTGCGTCAATGGTCACATTGGGACGGGATTCATAGATAATGGCAATGACTCCCAGGGGAACACGCATCCGGCCCACCAGCAGTCCATTGGGCCGCTTGGTCATGGATTCAATCTCTCCCACCGGGTCAGGAAGCCTTGCCACAAAGCGACATGCCTCGGCCATAGATGCGATGGTGGCGTGGGTTAGACGAAGTCTGTCGATTCGGGCAGCATCCATACCCTTGGCCGTGGCAGCTTCAATGTCCTTGTGGTTGACAGCAAAAATGGTTTCCTCATGGGTTTCAAGCAGGCTGGCAAGCTCAATAAGTGCCTTGGTCTTATGGGCACTTGCCACTTTAAGCAGTGCCTGCCCTGCCTGCCTGGCCCGCATTGCCATGTCCCGAAGCTGTTCAACTCTGTCCATATCTTTTGTACCTCCTGCGAGACAATGTCGTCATACATGTCCTTCCACGTCCTCTAACAGATTCGCGGCAATTGTGCTCCTTCAAGCATGTCCAGAAGCCTGTGGCCACCCAAAGGTGTTTCAAGGATCACCTTGCCTGGATGTTCTTCTCTGACCGTACCAATACATTGGGCATCCTTTGCCAGGGGATCCTCCCGCATAAGGGCAAGGGCCTTATCAGCATGGCATTCAGGCAGGATGCAGAGAAATTTGCCTTCATTGGCCAGATACAGGGGATTGAGGCCCAAAAAAGAACAGCCCGCTGCCACGGCCTTGCGAACCGGAATGTCCTGTTCCCGAATACGGCATTCCACCTTTGATTGTAAGGCAATCTCGTTCAAGGTTGTGGCCAGCCCTCCCCGTGTGGGATCACGCAGGACATGGATGTCTGGGATTTCCTCCAGAAGGCGGACAAGAAGGTGATTCAAGGCCGCAGAATCGCTTGCAATAGGGGCATCAAAGGACAGTCCTTCTCGTTTAGAAAGAATGGTCAGACCATGATCACCCATCGTACCGCTGATAAGGATCACATCGCCTGGCCGTGCATGATGGCCGCTGGGACCAGGAGCCACAAAAACCTCGCCCACACCAGTGGTGTTAATAAACATCTTGTCAGCAGCACCCCTGGGAACCACCTTGGTATCACCGGTGACAACCTGTACGTCGGCGTTTGCGGCTGCCTGGCCCACGGAAGCAATAATCCTTTCCAGCACCTCCATGTCCAGCCCTTCTTCAAGGATGAGTCCACAGGTGATGTAGCGCGGTCTGGCCCCAAGCATGGCCACATCATTGACCGTCCCATGCACAGCCAATGAGCCTATATCCCCGCCTGGAAAAAATAAGGGGTCAACCGTAAAGGTGTCTGTGCTTAGGGAAACTGGCCCTGAAAGATGCAGTAAGGCAGCATCGTCAAGCCGGTTGAGATACTCATTACCCAGGTAGGTAAGAAACATCTCACTGATGAGACGCTGGGAAGCCTTGCCGCCACTGCCGTAATCTAAAAGAAGTTTCTGACTCATACACATATCCTGGCGAGTTGGGCAGATAGACCTGTATCATGCCCAAAGGGTTACACAGCAAAGAACCTGTCAGATCTGATAGGCATAATAGGCTGCACACGAACCTTCTGTGGAAACCATACATGGCCCCACCGGATTGGCAGGCGTACAGACCTTGTTGAACAGCCGACATTCATCAGGACGAATTTTGCCCTTGAGTACTTCCCCGCATCGGCACCCGACCAGGGGAGGAACCTTGGGCAGGCTCAAGCCAAGCACACGCATGGCATCATACTCAGCATAAGCCTCTCTGATACCCAATCCAGCCTTGGGAATGGTTCCCATGCCTCGAAACAGGGCATCACACGGTTCAAAGACATCGTTCATCATTTCTTGCGCCTTGAGATTGCCAAGATCAGACACAGCCCTTCCGTATCCATTGGTCACGGCCTCCTTCCCCTCATTTCTCATGCGGATGAGGGTAAGGAGGGATTGCAAAATATCCAACGGCTCAAAACCCGTTACCACGGCTGGAATGCCATAGTCCTCGGCCAAAAAGGTATAAGGCTCAAGCCCTGTGACCATACAGACATGGCCAGGAAGCATAAAGGCATTGACCGCGACAAGAGGATCCTCCACCAACAGTTTCATCACCGGGGGCAAGAGTTTGTGACAGGAAAGAACCAGAAAATTGTCCACCCCCTGTTTTCTGGCAATGTGCAAGGTCGCAGCAATGGTCGGTGCGGTGGTCTCAAAACCCACACCTAAAAACACCACCTTGTCTCCAGGATGCTCCCTGGCCAGCTTGACAGCATCATACGGGGAATAGACCACCTTGATTCTGGCACCCTCAGCCTGGGCGGCCTTTAAGGTGCGTTTGTCCGGCCCAGGGATACGCATAAGATCGCCAAAGGTAGCCACAATGACATCTTTGCGCTGGGCCAATTCCAAAAACGCGGCCACCTCGCGCTCATGGGTCACGCAGACCGGACAGCCAGGGCCGGACACATGAACAATCTCCTGGGGAAGCAATGACCGGATGCCGCTTTGAAAAATAGACACGGTATGGGTTCCGCACACCTCCATAAACCGAAATTCGTCATGGAGTTCTGCCTTGATCCTCTGAAGAACAGACCGGCAGAGTTCGGGATCCTTGAGTTTATGTTCAAGAGAGGTCAAGGTTCAATCCCTCTTCAAACAATTTAATGGTTTCAAGTCCTTCCTCCCTGTGGAGACGGCGCATAGCAAATCCAGCGTGTACAATGACAAAATCACCGATTTCTGGTTGTTCGTCGATGAGTTCAAGACGAACCTCATGGGCAACACCACCCACTTCTACGTGGGCCATATTGTCATTGATGCTTTTGATTTCCATGGGAATGGCCAGGCACATAAGGGTTTTTCCTCCTTTGCTTTTTGTAGCAGGTGTTGATAAGCGTGCACAAAGGGCGTGTCAACCAAGGGGCGTTGACACGCCTTTGTGCCACGTTCTTCTTTTCGTAACCATGAGGACTGGCCCTTTCCTCCCTGTTCATTGCCCCAACCATCTTCATGATGCAGGCATCCACCTCGTCTTCCACCATCAAGCCCCCCCCCTTACGTGGGCATGAAGACATCCCGCCACGCACCAGGATCAATCCGTCCTGGACAATCCCTTCACCCTCGAAATGCACGGCCTGGTGGGACAGATATTCCATGCTGGACAATATCCGCAAACATAGTCTCACGGTTACCCATGTGGCTCTATCCATAACTCGCATGGTGGTTTCCAGATCCCCCCGCATCTTTACCTATGACCCTGTTCCCACCATCCAGGCTGCGGCCTTACTGCATGATTTGGCAAAAACCTACTGCATTCACCACCGAGGCAACCACGCCCAAATAGGTGCTGCCTGGGTCATGGCATTGACACGCAACCCAGCCATAGGACACGCTGTCCTCCACCATATTTCCTGGCCAGGAACCATTGACGTAAGCAATCATTTCATCCCTTTGGTAGTAGCCTATAGTGACAAACGGGTCAGGCACCATAAGGTTGTTGCTCTTAAAGAACGAATGGAGGATCTCATGATCCGCTATGGCTCGACAGATCATCAAAGGGCCGCCATTCGTACAACCTTTGAACAGGTACGAACCATTGAACACCAACTTGAACAGCTCACAGGAGTCCCGCTCCATGCGCATCCTTTTGATAGCAGGCGGCTGGTCCAGTGAACGGGACATAGCCCTGCTTGGGGCCAGGGAAATCACCAGGGCCCTTCACAACCTCGGCCATGAGGTCATTGCCTTTGATCCAACCCATGATTTCCACAGGCTGCTTACGGTGGCTGCAACCTGTGATTTCGCCTTTATCAATCTGCATGGCTCACCAGGAGAAGACGGCCTTATCCAGGCCCTTTTAGATACCCTGCCCCTGGCCTATCAGGGAGCAGGCCCTGCATCATCCCTCCTTGCCCTGAACAAGGCCGCAGCCAAGATGCTCTATGCAGCAAATGGACTGGCTACCCCCAGGTGGTCGTTGCTCCCCAACACCGTTGATAGACAGAACCAGATTGTTCCTTTTGGCTTTCCCCGAGTTATTAAGCCCTGCACCGCAGGATCAAGCCTTGGTATCTTCTTTGCCCATTCCCCAGAGGAGTATGCAAAGGCCCTTGGGCACAGCCTGCTTGCCGAGCAGGATATCCTTGTTGAAGAACAGGTGCAGGGGCAGGAAGTAACCTGTGCGGTTCTGGGCGATCAGCCACTTCCACCGGTTCTTATCAAGCCCCCTAAGGGACATTTTTTCGATTATACCAGCAAGTACGCCAGTCAGGGGGCCGAGGAAATCTGCCCTGCACCCATTGGTTCTTCCCTCACTGCAACCATTCAGGAGATGGCCCTGCAGGCCCATACCCTGCTTGGTATTGCAGACTACAGCCGAACCGACTTTATCGTGGATGATCAGGGATGTCCTTTTGCCCTTGAAACCAATACCTTGCCCGGCATGACCAATGCTTCTCTTCTCCCCAGGGAAGCCCGTGCCGCAGGCATGACCTTTGAGGATCTTATCGACAAACTAATCACTCTTGGGATGAGGAAAAACGCATGAAGCAATACCTTTTCACCCTGTTTTATACCCTGCTCTGGACATTGGCCCTCCCCTTTGTCTTTTTGAACAAACGCCTCCAAAACCACTGGGCTCAACGACTCGGCAGACACGATGCAGACACTGCCTGTGATGTGTGGATTCAGGCCGCATCCGTAGGAGAAGCCATGCTTGCCCTGTCTCTGACCCACGATCTTCTGGACAGGCAGGACGACCTGGCCATCCTCATCACCACCACGACCACCCAGGGATATGATATCCTTACCAAACATCTTCCCAACTACCCAGGTTCCACCCCGCCCCGGATCCGTATCTGCCCTTTGGATCACCCCTGCATCATGCACGGCTTTGTGCGGCGAACACATCCCAAGGTTGTCGTGCTTCTTGAAACAGAACTCTGGCCAGGGCTTCTTGGGGCCTGCAAGCGATACCATTGTCCGGTACTTGTTGCTAATGGCCGCATGAGTCTGCAAAGTTTTGCCGCCTACACCTGCCTTGGTTCCTTATTTCGATCTCTGGCCCCCACAGAAATCCTGGCCGTGTCCGACCTTGATGCCTCGCGTTTTTCCACGATTTTTAATCAGGCCAGGGTCTCCACCATGCCCAATATCAAGTTTGACCGCCTGGATACCGAGGCGGCCATATCCTATGTTGCCAACCCGTTGTCTCGTTTCTTCAAACCCTCGGCCAAACTCGTTGTCCTTGGTTCCATCAGGGAAGAGGAAGAGCCGATCATTCAGGAGACCTTATCCCGACTTGTGGACAAGCATCCCACAACCATTGTGGCCCTGGTTCCTCGGCATGAACACCGGATAACGGCCTGGCAGCAGTATCTGACATCTGCCAATCTGTCCTGGGTCATGCGTTCGGCATGTACGACCCATGTCAAACCAGGTACGGTCGTCCTTTGGGATCGGTTTGGCGAACTTTCCGCCCTCTATGCCCTTTCCAAGGCCGCCTTTGTGGGCGGCAGTCTGGCACCCTTAGGCGGTCAAAATTTTCTCGAACCGCTTGTCCAGGGGGTACGCCCCATTATCGGGCCATCCTGGGACAACTTCCACTGGGTGGGCCAGGAACTCATGAACCAGGGACTGGTTACCATTGTGACACATGCCAAGGAACTGGCCCACAAACTCGGCACTCCCCCTTCCATGTCCCGCGAAAAAGTCTGCACCCTTGCCCACAACTATCTCTCCCAGCACAAAGGCGGCACAGCCAGAGTCGGAACAACAGTGAGAGAGATATTGGCTCAGTCAACCTCCAGATAAGGCCCGCAAACTCAACCATCACCAGATTATGTCCCAACCCATTTATGGCATCATACCGGCCCGTTATGGTTCGTCCCGTCTTCCAGGCAAACCTATGGCTGAAATCCTGGGCAAACCCATGTTCTGGCATGTTTACGAACGTGCCAAACGGTCACAATCCTTAACCCAGGTTGTCCTGGCAACCGACAGCCCCATTATTGCTCACACGGCCAAAGAGCTTGATGTTCCCGTGATTATGACCAGAGATGATCACACCAGCGGAACTGACAGGGTTCTGGAAGCGGCCACGCTTTTGGGGGTGAGCAACACGGCCATCATCGTCAATATCCAGGGAGACGAACCCATTTTAGAACCCGCCATGCTGGATCAGCTCACCACCCCATTTAACGATCCTCACGTCAAGGTCACCACACTGGCCAAGGCCATCACCCCAGAGCAGGCTCTTGATCCCAATCTTGTCAAAGTCGTTCGGGCAAAAGATGGCCGAGGGCTCTATTTTTCCAGGGCCCCCATTCCCTTTGCCAGAGCCGGCTCTCCCTCCTTGCTCGGACATATCGGCCTGTATGGATTCAGGTTTCCTGTGCTTGAAAAATTTCAGAGTTTGGGCGAAAGCCCCCTTGAACGCATGGAAAAGCTGGAACAATTACGTCTGCTTGAAGCGAATATTCCCATTCACGTGGTGGTGACCGACTACCCCTCTCTTGGAGTGGATACCCAGGAAGATCTGGACAAGGTTCGCGCCTTGCTTACTGCAACCTGACCATGCGCACCACCAGGGGCTTGCGGCACAGGGTTCTATGGCACCCATCTTGCTGATAACATACCCGCCCGTTGAGCCACACTGCCATCACCTTCCACCCACCGGAGTACCTTGATATGCAAGCCTTTCTCGCCCTTGAAGACGGCACCTCGTTTACCTGTTCTTCCTTTACCGGGCCTGGTGAAGCCCAAGGCGAAGTCATCTTTAATACCGGCATGACCGGCTATCAGGAAATTCTGACGGATCCATCCTATCGAGGCCAGATGGTCTGCATGACCTATCCTCTTCTAGGCAACTATGGAGTCAACCTCGAAGACGTGGAATCCGACAGGATCCAGGCAGCGGCCCTGATCTGTAAGGAATGTTGTGCCATGCCTTCCAATTGGCGTTCTACCCAGAGCCTGCCCCAGTATCTCAGGGAACATGGGGTTATGGGTATCCACGGCCTTGATACCAGAGCACTCACCAGGCACCTGCGCCTTTATGGAGCCATGCGGGCTGTCATTGCCACGGGTGTGGACGATCCCAGAGAATTGGCAGCCAGGGCCGCTACCATCCCCAAGATGGAAGGCCAGAATCTCGTGGACGCGGTTGCGCCCCGCCATCCCTATAGCTGGCGCAACGGCCGACCGGAAAAGCTTGATCTTCCCCTGACGCAAAGGATCTGGACAGGTAAGGGGCCCAAGGTGCTTGTCTATGATTTCGGGATAAAGTGGAATATTCTTCGTCTTCTTGCAGACCAGGGGTTGGACATTATAATGGTACCGCCCACCTTTTCGGCAACAGAGGTGGATCAACTGGCACCTGACGGCATCTTCCTTTCCAACGGCCCTGGCGATCCTGCGGTGCTTACTCAGACCATTGCCACAATGGGCAAGCTGGCCCACACCTATCCCATGGCCGGTATTTGCCTGGGTCACCAGATCTTAGGACTCGCTTTAGGAGGAACAAGTTTCAAACTGCCCTTTGGCCATCACGGCTGTAATCATCCTGTCAAAGAACTGGCCACAGGAACCATTGAAATCTCGTCACAAAATCACGGCTTTTGTGTGGATATTCAGGGAATCCCTGGGCTGGAAATCACCCACATCAACTTAAATGACCAGACCCTTGAAGGATTCCGGCACAAGGACAAGCCCATCATGGCCGTCCAATATCATCCAGAGGCCGCTCCCGGCCCTCATGACAGCAGGTCGTTTTTTGCCCGATTCACGGAGATGGTTACCCGCTAATCCTCTCATAACGACGAACCTGGATCACACAACCAATCATCTCAACCCAGTCCTACCTGGGGGTATACCCATGAACAAGACAGCATTCATCAAAGTCAAACAACAGCTTTCAGGGATCAACACCCTTCTCAAACAGGGCAAACTCCTTGCAGCTGCGCATTCTCTGCACAAATCCCTTGCCTTTGTTCTGCGTACCCGTCTCATGCAGCACGAAAAAAAGGAATTTGAACAACAGATTGAATGGGCGGTGTACCAACTCAGCCACGATCCTGAACTCAAGAAGGTTTTCCCTCTGCTTATCAGCTACACGCCAGGAGAAGAAAAACAACTCCACGAGACCGTCACCCAACTTCTTGCAACCCTCGAAGACATCAAAAATCAGGAAGCTCAAGACCAACTCAAGGCATTAGAAAAAAAACAGCAAGAGGAACTTGCCAAGGCACAGGAAGCCCTGGATGCCAAAGAATACGACAAGGCCCGACATCTTTTTGCCACAATCTGTGAGGCCAGCAAAGGAGATATGGCCTTGCGAGCAGAAGTGGGTGAACGGTTCTTCAATGCCCAATGCTATGATGAGGCCATTGAATACCTCCAGGCCGCCTCGACAGATGAGATGCTCTCCTCTCAGCTCTTCAACAAATTGGGCATGGCCCTGCGAAAAAGTAAACGCTTTGAAGAGGCCGAAGCCTTCTATCTCAAGGCCTTAACCACATCCCCGGACAATCCTTCTATCCTGTTCAACCTGGGGCGGGTGTACATTGACTGGAGAAAATGGAAGGAAGTCGAACAAACCGCTCAGAAAGCCCTGACTGTCAATCCCGATTTTAAGGAGGCACACAAAATGCTCCAATTTGCCCAAAAGCATTTACGGCCTGCTACTGGTTAATCCCAAACATTCCAGGTTGTTCGTCCCAAGGAGCTCTCCATGCAAAAAGCACTTATCACAGGTCTGACAGGCCAAGATGGATCCTACCTGGCCGAATTTCTTCTTGAAAAAGGGTATGAAGTCCACGGCATCAAGCGTCGGTCTTCTTCCTTTAACACCGCCCGTGTGGATCATCTTTACCAAGATCCCCATGAAGAGGACGTCCGTTTCTTCATGCACTATGGCGATCTCACGGATTCTGCGAATCTGATTCGCATTGTCCAGCACGTTCAACCAGATGAAATCTACAATCTGGGAGCCCAGAGTCATGTACAGGTTTCCTTTGAAACGCCAGAATACACGGCCAATTCCGACGCATTAGGAACTCTGCGGCTTCTGGAGGCCATTCGGATCCTTGGGTTGGAGACAACCTGCCGTTTCTATCAGGCCTCCACCAGTGAGATGTTCGGCAAGGTTCAGGAAACCCCGCAACGGGAAACAACACCTTTCTACCCCCGAAGCCCCTATGCTGCGGCAAAGGTCTATGCCTACTGGATAACAGTCAATTATCGGGAAGCCTATAATATGTTTGCCTGCAACGGGATTCTTTTTAACCATGAATCACCTCTACGGGGCGAAACCTTTGTTACCCGCAAGATCACCAGAGCCGTGGCCCGTATCAAACTGGGCCTTCAAGATTGTCTCTATCTGGGCAATCTGGACGCCCAAAGAGACTGGGGCCATGCACGGGATTATGTCCGTGCCATGTGGCTCATGCTCCAACAGGATACACCGGATGATTTTGTGATCGCCACAGGAGAATCCCATTCTGTCAGGGAATTTGTTGAAACAAGTTTTGCCGAATTGGCCATTCCCCTTGTCTGGGAAGGAAAAGGGCTTGAGGAAACAGGCAGGGATGAACGAACAGGTAAGGTGGTGGTGCGTATCGACCCTCGCTACTTCAGGCCCACAGAAGTTGAGTGCCTTCAAGGTGATCCCACCAAGGCGAATAACCAATTGGGCTGGCAGCCTGAACGGAGTTTCAACGACCTTGTCCATGAGATGATCCTGACCGATCTCAAAGAGGCTGACCGAGACAACCTCTGCCAAAAGGCCGGATTTTCCGTGCCCCACCATCAGGAATAATTCCCACCTATAACCATGACGTGGAATGCAATGTCCGCACAATCACCCATGCAGCCGAACGATTCCATCTATGTTGCCGGACACCAGGGTCTTGTGGGATCAGCCCTCTGCCGAGAACTGAAACGGAAAGGCTATTCCCGTATCCTGACAAGCACTCACAAGGATCTTGATCTGTGCAATCAGCAAGCTGTCAACGAATTTTTTGCAGCCAGGCGTCCTGACCATGTCCTTCTGGCCGCAGCCAAGGTGGGAGGCATCCAGGCCAATGCCACCTATCCAGCCCAGTTCATCTATACCAATCTCGCCATTGCCACGAACGTCATCCATGCGGCCTGGCAATACGGAGTCAGGAAACTGCTCTTTCTTGGCTCATCGTGTATCTATCCTCAAAGGGCCTCCCAGCCCATCAAGGAAGAGGACTTGCTCACGGCTGCCCTTGAACCCACCAATGAGGCCTATGCCATTGCTAAAATCGCAGGTCTTAAAATGTGTGAGTTCTATAACAGGGAATATGGAACAACCTACTGGTCGGTCATGCCCACCAACCTGTACGGGCCAGGCGATACCTACGATCTGGAAACCAGCCACGTTCTTCCGGCCATGATCCGCAAATTTCATGAGGCCAAACTCGCTGGGCACACCCCTGTCACCCTCTGGGGTACAGGGAATCCAAGACGGGAATTTCTCCATGTTGACGACCTGGCCAGGGCCTGTGTCCACATCATGGAACTCGCTAACACGCCTCCGCGCTTGCTGAATATTGGCTGGGGCCAGGATCAGACCATCAAGGAACTGGCCCTTATGGTCCAACAATGTGTCGGCCACACAGGAAACATCCTCTGGGATACGAACAAACCTGACGGAACACCTCAAAAACTCCTGGACATCTCCAGAATCACGTCCCTTGGCTGGCAGCCAACGATCCAGCTCAAGGACGGTATTATGAGGGTATATGAGGAATATGCAGCAAACAATAAGGAAGTATCCCACAGAACATTGTGAACCAATCAGCCACTTGCAACATGTAATGTAAGACTGGTAACGGTCAGATAACGGGCAGAGGATAAAGGGGTTACCTCAAAAAAAGCCTCTGTTCGTCCTTGGCGTTGCGGACGAACAGAGGCTTTTTGAAAGCGGTATGGTGGGCAATGCAGGATTCGAACCTGCGGCCTCCAGCTCCGGAGGCTGGCGCTCTATCCAACTGAGCTAATTGCCCACAAAAGAAGTGTTCTTAGTCCTTTCCCAAAGGAATTGTCAAGCCTTGGTCTGGGGTGATATACCAATTATACTTTGCCTATCCTCACCTGTAGTGCCAATGCGTATCACTCCATCCACAACCAGGAAATACCCCTTATGCCCTCACCCAATCTCCCTCGCCGTTATGTGATAGCCCTTACCGGGGCCAGTGGGATGCCCTATGCCCTTAAACTGGTTCAAGTCCTTGGGAAGGAGCCAGACTGCGAACTGCATATCATTGTTTCTCAGGCAGCCCATATTGTTTTGGAGACAGAAACCAAACAAGGCTACTCGCTCCTCCAATCCCAGGCCACGGCCATCTGGGATATCAAAAATATTGGTGCCCCTCCTGCCAGCGGATCCTGGCATCATGACGGGATGGTCGTTTGTCCCTGTTCTATGGCCTCTCTTGCAGCCATTGCCCACGGTATGGCCTCCAACCTCATCCACAGGGCAGCCGATGTGGCCCTCAAGGAACAATATCCCCTTATTCTCGTGCCCAGAGAAACCCCGCTTTCACGTATTCATGTGCAGAACATGCTCACTGCCATAGATGCCGGAGCAACCATCCTGCCTCCCAGCCCTGGCTTTTATACCCAGCCTCAGACCATTGACGATCTTGTGTGCCAGGTAACAGGCCGCATCCTGGATCATCTGGGTATTTCCCACACCCTGACCTCTCCCTGGGCCGGACTATAAAATCCTTGCCCGGCCAACGGCTCCATGATAGCCGCTACCTCCATGTTCAACGAATCCTTAGCCTCTATCATTCAACAACTTGCCATCTATGCGGTTCCGCTCTTTTTGGGCATCATCTGCCATGAGGTGGCCCACGGCTATGTTTCCTGGCTTCTGGGTGATCCCACGGCCAAAAACGCCGGTCGTCTGACCCTCAATCCCATCAAACATCTTGACCTTGTGGGTACCCTGGTCTTTCTTGTCACCCGGATGATCGGCTGGGCCAAACCCGTGCCTATTAACCCTGCCTACTATCAGAACCCACGTAAGGGCATTATGTTAGTCTCCCTGGCAGGCCCAGCCATGAATTATCTCCTCGCAGCTCTGTTCTATCTCTTGTACAGGGGACTTGCTGCTATCATCATGACTACTTCCCCGCAGATAGCCAATTATGTTATCTTTCCTGTCATCAACATCGCTGCTGCTGGCACAATGATCAACATTGTCCTGGGAACCTTCAATCTCCTTCCCATACCTCCCCTGGACGGAAGTAAGGTCCTTGCTGCAACATTGCCCCCAGGCATGGCTGCCTCGTATATGCGTATCGAACGCTACGGGTTTATCATCCTTATTGTTTTAATCATGACAGGCATATTACGGCGTTTTCTCCATGTGGTCACGGGCTCGGCCTATGCCTGGCTCTTTTGAGAGGTGTGCAACCCGTCAGGATGCCATCTGTCAGACCTTTTCTGGAAAACACTTCCAGCACCATTGTCTCTCCGTATCTTGTTTCCTACCAAGATCAAGCAACCCAAGGAATCCCCATGTCTCAAGAAATCATTCTCACAGGAATCACTCCCAGCGGTACCCCGCATCTGGGCAATTATGTAGGTGCCATCCGCCCATCCATTGCCAACAGCAAACGGGACAATGTCGCGTGTTTCTATTTCCTTTCGGACTATCACGCCCTCATCAAAAACCAGGATCCCGAACGTCTCAAACAGTCCACCAGGGAAATCGCAGCTACCTGGATCGCCCTGGGTCTGGACACCAATAAGGCCATTTTCTACCGCCAGTCCGATATCCATGAAATCCCGGAACTGACATGGATTCTTACCTGCATGACAGCCAAGGGGCTCATGAACCGTGCCCATGCCTATAAAGCCAAGGTGGCTGATAACGAAGAAAAACGCTCCAAAGACCAGGATAAGGGAATCACGATGGGATTGTTCTGCTACCCCATACTCATGGCCGCAGATATTCTCATGTTTCGTGCCAACAAAATCCCGGTGGGCAAAGATCAAATCCAGCATATAGAAATGGCCAGAGATATTGCCGCTCGGTTCAACCATACCTATGGAGACCTCCTCACCCTTCCTGAACCCCTTGTGGATGAGGATTCGGCTATTCTTAAAGGACTGGATGGCCGTAAAATGAGCAAGAGTTACAACAACACCATTCCCCTGTTTGGACCGGAAAAACAACTGCGCAAGATGATTATGAAGATCAAGACAGATTCTTCGGAGCCGGGCGAGCCCAAGACAACGGAAAACAACACCTTATTCGATATCTATCGGGCCTTTGCCCAACCAGAACAGGTGGAAGAGATACGTAAGAGATACGCAGAGGGAATAGCCTGGGGAGAGATGAAGCAGATTGTATTTGAATGTATTAATGAACATCTTGCTGAGCCGAGAAAATACTATCACGAATTATTGGAGCATCCAGGAGATATTGAAGATATTCTCACCCAGGGTGCTGCCAAGGCAAGAGCCATCAGTAAGCCATTCCTGGACACCATCCGTAAGGCTGTGGGACTGGTACCTATTCAATAGATGCGAGCCACTCCTCCAGGGTTGGCGGTGTGTCCACACAGCTAAATAATGGTCTCCAGTCACATTGGGCCGTGAGCTCCACGCCGCCCTGAATGACCGAAACCGGTCGATCCGATGATACGACAACGATAACTATGTTGGCGTGTTCTGCCGTAAACCTGAGAGCAGAATTAAATCTGGCCCCCCTGGCTCGGTCTTCACTCACAACAGCACGGCCATCCAAAAGGCAGGCAAACCCGTGCAGACAAAGATCGCGTCCAATGTGTAAGGCCCCGTCCACATGGGAAAGGGATTTGGCAAACTCCCGATGTTCAACATCACGCAGATCAAGGGTGCTGTCCAAATGCTGGCCAGAAATAGTGTGTGGTTGATGATTCAAATCAATGACCAGGGTACAGCCAAATTTTTTGTCCTCGGCATTGTGGACAATATCGGAAACGATCCGAAAAAGATCTGTACTCGTCTCGGTGCTCAGATCTGTTTCTAACAGGATTTCTTCTAATTGAACCAGTTTGGCCTTACGGGTCGAGGAATGGAACATCCCATCGGAAAAACTGCACACAGCCATATCGTCCAAATGAATAAACCCATACTCACCTCGGTAATCAACAAGGACAGAACAGCAAGGAAGACGCTGTCCCCTGGCGATACCAACAATACGCTGGCCTTCGGACACAAGCATCCTGTTGGAATGCTGGACAGCAAGAAGCAGTTTGCAGACGTGTTTGTGATTGACAAGGGAAGGTCGTTCTCCTTCGGCAAAACAGGCCAGAAAATCCACCTTACCAAGGCAGCGTGGATCCACAAAAACCAGCCTGCCACGAGGATAGGCCCCTTCTTCCCTGGTTTTGGAAATGGCTAACACCGCATCAAGCAAGGGATAGATACGCAATGCTGTATCCGGCCCCATGATCTCCACCCGTTTATCCACCAGGAAATCACGGACAGAATGCGTGGCGCAATTTTGCAAAACCAGCCCGGACGTGCCGATATAGAACGTACTATTGGAGGCAATGTCCTGACTCAACAGCCAGGCCGCATGTTCCAGCCACCGTTCGGTAGGGCCGGTGGAACACATATCAGGATGTTCTTCTGTGAACCACATCTGATACAAAAGGGATTGGGATCTCCCCCCAAAGCTGATAATGCCAGCCAGGTCAATGGCATCATTGGCATCATGTTCAAGGACGCGCATATGTCCAGATCCCAGAGTGTGCTTCTGCCATATCTTTTCCACCAAAAAATACTTTGCCAGCAAAGAGGCGTGGCCCTGAAGAAGATTCTGCGGATCATATATCCTGAGAGGGGCATGCTCATCCACGGCATAAACAAGGGCCGCACGGCTTGGCTGAGAATAATGGGACAATCCCTGTCTCAGACCATCCAGAACATGGTAGATGCACAAGTTAATGAAGGATTCACGACCCATAGTCCCTCCCCTGTCCATTCACAGCAAATAGCCCCTCAACCATACCGAGTGAGTACATTCCCTCACAAAGGCCCTTAACCAACGCAACACGTCGGCCTGATTCCAACAAGGCAGACAAAGAAGTACACAAACACAACGCTCTCCTCTCTCCTGTCGCCCCTGCAAATCTGGTTCGGGTGACCTCAAGAGAGGTACAAGGCCTGCAAGATATGTCTGCCGCCCTGACTCAATATCTCATCGGCAAGGGTCATACCCAGGGCTTCTCCCTGATCACGCCTGCCGCTGATTGACCGCCGTATCATCTCTTTGCCCTCCACATCGGCAACCAGACCTGTGATCTCCATCCCCGACGCAGTGAGTCTGGCGTGGCAGGCAATGGGCACCTGGCACCCTCCTTCCAGCCTGTATAAAAACGCTCGTTCCGCCTGCACACAGACCTTGGTGGGTTCGTGATCCATAAAGGCCAGCATCTTGGCAAGATCCTGGCGGTCACGTCGGTATTCAATGCCTAGAGCACCCTGGGCTACTGCCGGCACAAAGGTTTCAGACGAAAGGACCCGCATACATGGGACAGAAAGCCCCAGACGGCATAATCCTGCCCGTGCCACCACAATGGCGTCAAAATCTCCCTGTTCGAGCCTTTTCAGACGGGTGTCCAGATTTCCCCGCAGGGATCGGATCACGCAATCTGGCCGCAGATGAAGGAGTTGGGCCTGTCTGCGCAAACTGCTTGTTCCCAGGATGGCATGTTCTGGAAGTTCCTCCAGCCCTGAACAGGTCATGGAGAGCAAACAATCCTCACATGCCTCACGCTCAGGAATGATTCCCACAACCAGATCATCAGGCAGTTCAGTGGGAACATCCTTCATACTGTGAACCGCAATGTCCGCCCTCCCATCCAGCAGGGCCTCTTCGATTTCTTTGACAAAAAGTCCCTTGCCGCCCACTTGGGCCAGGGGAACATGCTGGATCTTGTCGCCCTGAGTCTTGATAATTACCAAGGCCACCTGCAGAGACGGGTAGGCTTCCAGGAGCAATCCCTTGATGTATTCTGCCTGCCAAAGGGCCAATTTGCTCCCCCTGGTGGCAATACGAATCGGATGTGTATGATGTGTTGTCATCATGAGAGGGCCTGGCTATTTCGAGCCGCACGTGGAACAATTGCCACTGCGGCATGAGGCACAGGGACTTTTTCCCCGCGTGGTAATGGCACGGGAACCGGGCTTCCCCATAACAATGGGTCCACCCGTGACAAAGGAGCCGGTAGACACAAGCTTTTTGACCTGGTCGGCATCACAATGAGGGCATCTTATGTCTTCTGCCTGTCCCAGAACGACTTCCTCGAACTGACGATGACATGCAAGACATTCAAATTCATAAATAGGCATAGGTTTCCTCGCACATAAAGAGTGAATAGATGGTACAACATTCTTTCAATAATTCAGGCTGTTCAAAACAGCAGAGAAAAGGCCCTCAACATGTTTAAGGTCAAAACCTACTTGAGAGTACGTGAGCAATGAAACGCGTTGAAGCAACCTGTCAGATGATGCTTTGGTAACGGCCTGCCAAGGGGGATACACACAAGGGTTATGAACCAAGATCAGGTTGTATGAGACTGACGTTCTCAAACAAATAATAGTCAACCAACCTGCACAACATGTGGCCGACAGCGATATGAATTTCCTGAATCAGAGGCGTATGCTCATCCTGAACCTCAAGGAGATGATCACACAGGGGTTTCATGGCCCCACCACCCTTGCCTGTCAGACCAATAACAATGATCCCCAACTCTCTGGCCGCCTGGATGGCCTTGATGATATTAGGACTGTTGCCGGACGTGGAAAGGACAATCAGTACATCGCCTTGATGTCCCAAGGCCCTGAGCTGCTTTTCAAAAACCTGCTCAAAGCCATAATCATTGCCAATGGCAGTCAGGGCAGATGTATCCGTGGTCAGGGCCAGGGCTGGCAAGGGAGGCCGTTCCAATACAAAACGATTGGTAAATTCTGCTGCCAGGTGCTGACAATCAGCAGCACTTCCACCATTGCCGCACAGAAGTATCTTACCTTCACGGGCCATAGTCACAGCCAGAAGCCTGGCAATGGAGGCTATAGCCTCGCCATTGTCCCTGAAAAAACCCTGGCGAAGCTCTGCACCGGCCTGGGCATGTTCCTTAAGAAGACGTAACGAGCGATCATCCATGCAAGTTCCTTGTCAGCCACGTAGGCGTGCTATGTTTGTTAGCCAACTCTATGACCATGTCCACAAAAAGACCTGCGTCTTTATCCCATTTCCCAATAAACTTCAAATGCAGTCCAGGCTTTTCATTTTTGACACTTTTGTGTAGAAACCCCGACCAGTTAAACCTTCACCCATATTGAGGAGGCTTCCGTGAAAAAATGGCTCAACGTCGTAGTTCTTATGCTTATGGCATCGGTTATGTCCATGACGGCATGTTCTAACAATGACACACCTGCTGCTAAGGAAATCAAGATCGGTTTCAACATCCCTCTCACGGGCGACATCCCCAAAGTTGGTGAAGAATCCAAATTCGCAGGAGAAATGCTCAGAAACGCCATCAATGCTGCCGGAGGCTTGGAGGTCGGGGGCCAGAAATATCAGCTGCATTTTGTGTATGCGGACAATGAGTCCAAGGCTGAATCTGCTGTTTCTGTAGCCTTAAAGCTCATTGAAAAGGACCGGGTTCTGGCCATTGTTGGGCCTAATTCGAGCAAGCAGGCCGTTCCTGCCGGACAGGTCTGTAATGACAACCGAACTCCCATGATCTCCCCCTGGTCAACCAACCCAGACACTACGCTGAATCGTCCCTGGGTGTTTCGAGCCGCGTTTCTTGATCCTTTTCAGGGGCCGGTTGCCGCTGATTTTGCCATGGAACAATTCGGTGCCAAGACAGCCGCCGTTCTTTTCGCCCTGGCCAACGACTATAGTAAAGGGCTTGCAGAAATCTTTCAGGCTGACTTTGAAAGCAAAAACGGTCAAGGTTCTGTCGTGGCCTTTGAAAGTTATGGTAACAAAGATCAGGACTTCAGTGCCCAATTGACCAAGATTATTGCTGCCAAACCCGACTTCATCTTCCTGCCAAATAACTACAACGAAGTCGCCCTGATCGTGAAACAGGCCCACGACCTTGGGTGGACGGGCCCATTTATGGGCGCCGATGCCTGGGGTAACTCCGAGCTCATGCCCCTATGCGGTGACGATTGCAAGGGTCAGTATTTCTCCACCCATTACGCAGCAGCAGGTGCCACCGGAGCTACCAAGGCGTTTATTGATAAGTATACAGCAACATACGGCTATGAGCCCGCTGACGTGGCTGCATTGACCTGGGATGCTGCCAATATCCTGCTCAAGGCTATCCAGGATATGGGAACCATAGGATCTGATCTCAGACAAAACCGCAAGAATCTGCGCCATGCCCTGGCCAATGTGGCTGAATTTAAGGGTATTACAGGCACCATGCAGTTCGATGCCCAAGGCGATCCTATCAAATGTGCTGTGGTAGTTCAAATCAACGACAACGGTGAATTTCAGTTCACCAAATCCGTCTGCCCCGAATAAACAACGGGAGGGGCCAGTGCTTGCAAGTATTCTCCAAAATATTATTAACGCCCTGCAATGGGGTAGTTTCTATTCTCTGATCGCACTGGGATATACACTTGTTTACGGTGTGCTGCTGCTGATTAACTTTGCCCACGGTGATATTTTTATGGTGGGAGCCTATATCTCTTTTTTTGTTGCCACCTTTTTCCTCTCCCTGTCCGGGCTCCAGGGCTGGATGGTCCTTGCACTGACCATTCCCCTCTCCATGATGTTGACGGCTGTGGTAGGCGTATCCCTTGAGCGGATCGCCTACCGCCCCTTACGTCGTAAGGGTGCCCATCGTCTTTATGTGGTTATCACGGCCCTCATGTGCGGTTTGGTGTTGGAAAATGGCAACCTGGCCCTTTTGGGTGCCAGCCGTAAAAGTTTCCCAGAACTCATTGACAAGGTCGTGTACACAATGGGCAGCGTGGCCATGACCAACCTCAAGATGGCGGTTATTCTCTCGGCCTTTGTGACCTTTGCCATTCTTCAATTCATCGTCACCAAGACCAAAATCGGTATGGCCATGCGGGCCATCTCCTATGACAAATTCGCCGTCCCCCTCATGGGCATCCCCATTGATACCGTCATTGTTTTTACCTTTATCCTGGGATCCTCCTTTGCTGGTCTGGCGGGTCTGCTCTTTGCCCTGTCCTATCCCATCCTTGATCCTTACATGGGTGCCATGATCGGCTGGAAGGCATTTATCGCAGCCGTTGTAGGAGGTATTGGCGATATTCGGGGCGCCTTTCTTGGCGGTTTTCTCCTTGGATTTGTGGAGATACTTGTTGTAGCCTTTTTCCCGTCTACGTACCGCGATCTTATCGCCTTTTCCATTTTGCTCATTATTCTGTGCATCAAACCCACAGGGCTCTTTGGCGTGGCCAGGACAACAAAAATATGAGCATTTTTGCCTCTTTGCATTACAGTACATAAGAAAAAAATGTCTTTCCTCTTCACCCCTTAGCAGAAACAAACAAGGTCTATGCAAAAATTCTCTGTTCCCATTCTCGTAACCCTCCTTTTTGTCGGACTTGTAGCCTCTGCCCAGGCAGAATATATGGATCTGTATATTCAGTCCATTCTACTATTTATGGGCATCAACATCATCCTTTCCAGCAGCCTGAACATTATCAACGGGTATATGGGTGAATTTGCCTGTGGCCATGCCGCATTTATGGCTATCGGGGCTTATGTGTCCTCTACCCTGAACGTCTGGCTGTTCGCCCAGGATAAATGGTTTGGCCCTCCCCTGCTTCCTCCTGATCTGGCCATTGTGTTCTTTCCCCTTATCCTTCTTGCAGGAGGGCTTGTGGCAGGCCTGGCCGGCATCTTCATTGCTATTCCCTCCTTTAAGACACGAGGAGATTATCTGGCTATCATCACCATTGCGGCCAATTATATTGTCACAAGTACCATTATCAATATGGACAGCATCGGGGGTGCCAGGGGATTTATGGGTATGAAAAGCGTCCTCTACACCATGTCCGACAGCCTCGACCTGCCCTGGATGCTCATCTGGGTCTTTGCCAGTACCATACTGACCATCTGGATCATCCGCAGGTTTGTCACCTCCACCTATGGTAAGGGGATCATCGCCATTTGCCAGGATGAGGTGGCCGCTGAAATCATGGGGGTCAACACCAATAAGATGAAACTCATCGCCTTTATGCTTTCTTCGGGTCTGGCAGGGATTGCCGGAGGGCTTTATGCCCACATCCTGGGCTATATCAACCCAGGTTCTTTTGGGATCCTCAAATCCACCGAATGTCTGGTCATGGTCTATTTAGGGGGTATGGGTTCCTTAAGCGGTTCAGTCATCTCCGCCATGTTGTTTACCCTGCTTCTCGAAGTGCTCCGCTTTGTTATCCCCTGGATGGATACAGCCATGCACTGGGCCTGTCTTTTGCCGGAGGGGTATCATCTCAGTCAGGTCTGGAAATGGGTGTTCATTCCCATGATTCTCATTTTGCTCATGCAATTCCGCCCTGAGGGCATTATGGGAAATAAAGAATTATCAGACTTTTTTCCAACGTTCAGAAAATACTTTTCCTTCAAATAAACGGCACGCATTGCCCAACCGTTTGGGCCGCCAGAAGAGAAAGCAGCAACCAAGGCAATCACTATGGCATTATTGGAAATACACGAGCTGACACAAACATTTGGTGGATTATGTGCTGTCTCAGATTTTTCTGTAGCCCTTGAACCTGGTGAGCTTGTGGGGCTTATCGGCCCCAATGGGGCAGGCAAAACCACGGTATTTAATCTCGTCAGTGGATTCTATACCCCCACCCAGGGCACTATCCTCTTTAAGGGCCAGGCCATCAACGGACGCAAACCCCATGAGATCACGGCTCTTGGTGTTGCCCGAACCTTTCAGAATATCCGGCTGTGGAAGGATATGACCGTGTTGGAGAATATCTGCGTATCCCAGCACAACACCATGGGTTATACCCTTATGGATGCCCTGCTGCGAACCGAACGATACACCAGGCAGGAAAAAGATATTACAGACAAGGCTATGGGCATCCTTGAATCCCTGGATCTGGCTCATTATGCCCATGAAATCCCTCCCAATCTTCCCTATGGCCTTCAGAGAAAGGTGGAAATCGCCAGGGCCTTGTCGATCCAGCCATCCCTGCTCCTCCTGGATGAACCCGCAGCCGGGCTTAATTCCGCAGACGTCAAGGATCTCATTGAGCTGATCCAGCGTATTCACCAGGACTTTAACATCACCATCTGGATGATCGAACACCAGATGACCGTTGTCATGAGTTTATGCTCCCGACTCAAGGTCATTGACTTCGGGGCAACCATTGCCGATGGAACCCCGGACGAAATCCAGAACAATCCTGATGTCATCAAAGCTTACCTTGGAGACGATACCATCTGATGCTTCTCGAAATACAGGATCTCTACGTATGTTACGGTAATATTGAGGCCCTCCACGGTGTTTCCCTCAGCGTGGACAAAGGAGAGGCCGTGGCCCTTATTGGGGCAAACGGGGCAGGCAAAACCACCACCCTGCACACCATTACTCGACTTCCTCCTCCTGAAGGCCCCAAGGTTGTCAGAGGCGACATACGGTATCAGGGACAAAGCCTGCTTGGCGTTGAGGCCCACACCCTTGTTCATACCTATCATATTGCCCTGGCCCCGGAAGGACGGCACATCTTTGGCAACCTGACGGTGGAGGAAAATTTAGGGCTGGCCACCTATGCCCGCAAGGACACTAAAGCCATTCAAAGAGATTATCAGCGGGTCTATGACCTCTTCCCCAGATTGGTAGAGCGTAAAAAACAGCGCAGCGAGTCGCTCAGTGGCGGCGAACAGCAAATGCTGGCTGTGGGCCGTGCCCTTATGACAGGATGCGACATGCTGCTTTTAGACGAACCTTCTATGGGGCTGGCCCCCTTGCTTATGTACGATATGTTCAGGGCCCTCAAAGAACTCAACGAGCAGGGAATGACCATTTTACTCATTGAGCAAAATGCACGCCTGGCCTTGCAATTCGCCCACAGAGGTTATGTCATGGATACGGGCGAGATCGTGACCCAGGGAAGCGCTCAGGAGTTGAAGGCAAACCCGGAAGTGAAAAAGGCCTATTTAGGAGGATGATACGCGACAAGATATGCTGGTGGCCCAGGCAGTCTGCCCTGCCTGTTGCATTTTTGGGCTTTTCATTTGAAAGAAAAGCGTTTATTCTTGTTTTTCCTCAACTGGATACAGGCTATAAGAGACTGGTAGCTTGAGTGAAAGATACAGCAAACAACAATGGATGCAAGACGCATGCAATGGAAAAAAATCAGAAATTATTTATTCGGTGATGATGAAGCCTTCATGTTTTGGGAATCCTTTTTTCAGATGGTTGCTGCAGCTGCGTTTGTCCTTATTTTCTTTCAAAAAGATGGGGACACAACACATTTTTTTCTGGTTTTGGCCTTTTTAGGATTAGCTTTTTGGTTCAATCGGAAACAATATAAAAAATAGGAGACTCAATCATGGAGGGAAATGTTACTTTTTATATACTTTCCGCTTTTTTGATTATTTTGGGTATCTGGGGGGCTACAAATAAGCCAGAAAAAAAAGATAAAACTGATAAGCCGTAAGAATCCACGATTAAAACCGTTATGTCACAAGGTAACATTGCTATTCTGTATCAGAACTGCCTTGCAATGCTTCAACGATTATAACAACGTTTTCAGCCCCTAAAACCTCCACTCACTTTGCCATACAATCTCATAACGCCACTCACGCCTTCCTCCCATATGTCGCAACGTGTCCAACCAACAGATTCTCGAACCTCATCTCTGATTCTTATCGGCATGGCCGGTGCTGGAAAATCTACCATTGGAAGGCGATTGGCCCAGGCATTATCTTATAGTCATGTGGACACGGATCATATCCTTGAAGCATGGTGGGGTATGGATCTCCAATCCCTGTCAGAATATCTCTCCAGAGATCAATTCATCCAGGCTGAGGCACGGATGATCCAAAGCTTGGATATAACCCGCTCGGTCATATCTACCGGGGGCAGCGTGATCTATAATCGAACATCTGTGCAGCACCTCAAACAATTAGGTATCTGTATTTATCTCACAGCCGATCTTACTACCATTCGCCAACGCATTGCCAGGGCTCCCTTGCGGGGACTGGCAATGGCATCAGGACAATCCATTGAAGATGTATACATGGAACGAAAACCCTTGTACGAAGAGGCAGCAGATATATCGGTGCCAACAGATATCCTCTCTATTGAAGAATGTGTCGCACAAATACTTCATTGTATGGAATGAACTACAAAAATACCATTGCAATAATATATATTATGGCGTACCATCTCATTATATGACGAACATACAACCATATATAACAATTACATGAAAGCACGCAAGGAACATAAAAGCATAGTCTTTCGCAAGCTAAGCTCCCTATACAAAGATATGGAACAGGCCTATTCACAAGTGGCTCAGAGTATGGAATTAACGTGTAAGGGCTGTGAGGATAATTGCTGCACCAGTTATTTCATGCACCATACTTATGTAGAATGGGCCTATCTCTGGAAAGGTATGAAAGCATTACCGCCTGATACAAGAGAATACTTTCTTAACAAGGCACAAGACTATGTGACCCAGGGCAATGAAGACCTTGCTGCGGGAAGACGGCCTCATATCATGTGTCCTTTGAACAAGGATGGACTGTGCGGCCTTTATTCACACCGACTGATGATCTGTCGTATGCATGGCGTGCCCAATCGTATTACAACGCCCAATGGTGCCACGCGATCCTTTCCCGGATGTTTTAAAAGTCAGGAAAGGATTCGCAGCATGTCCTCGCCTCCCATACTTGACCGAACCCCATTATATCTCCGCCTTGTTCAGCTTGAGCAGAGATTTGTGGGGCCCAAACGGCTAAGCATCTTGCCCAGAGTTAATATGACCCTGGCAGAGATGCTTGTACAAGGACCTCCAATCATCTAATAAGGAGCCGAGTATGTATCTTCCAAGAATCTTACTACGTCTTCCTCTGCTTATCATTGCATGCTGTTTGCTGTGGGGCTGTTCTACCCTTAATGTCCGCCATCTTTCTCCCACCTTATGGCAGGCAGATACCCCTGCACAAGTGACCCTGAAATTCTGGACAGTGGAATATATCTGTGAGCGGGAGGCCAACCAATTCACCATCACAGGCAGGGCCTTGCCCAGAGTCAATCTGTTTCCCACATGGTCTGCCTGGATGTCCGAGATGGAGCTTACCGCCTATGTCTGTGACCCCCAGGGCAAGGTTTTGGTCAGAAAAACCGCCGCCCAGGAATCTGCCCCCTTTCCCCCACCAGCGGGTATTCCCTTTACCTTCACCCTGGAGACAGGCACATCTGTGAACAATCCTGCCATCACCTTTGGTTACAGAATGATCATCCTGCCAGCCCCACCTTCCCCAGAAACAACGTATCCTCTGGCTTCCAAAAATACCCAAATCTTTTTCGCCAGCCAGGAAGCCCTGCGGCAATAAAACTTCATAGAAAAACTTGTGAACCTACAGCACAAAAGATGAAACAGGCGATATACTTGGTGCCTATTCGGATCATCCCCTCAAAAAAAAGGATTCCTCCAACAAGGAGGAATCCTTTTTTCCTAACCGATTATTGAACATGTACACGTTCAAGGCCACAATATAATTCTGGGCTATCGAATCTCTGAACGTATTGCAGTAACCAACCAAACAAAGACGCTCAAGACCTCATCAATGCACGGTTACCTGAGTATCATCATTTGTAGCTGCAGAACCAGATCCCATTGCCAACAGAACTTTTTGTCCCTGTTCGGAACCCTTCCAGGTATCAAACAGACTCATCCACACCTCAAAACCCACAATACGATCAAGCAATTGGTTCTCATGCAGGTCGAGCCACATAGTAAAGAGGTACATTTCTGTTCCAAAATCATTGCTGTCCAACGTCTTGTGAATCTCGGTAGATGTATACTCCTGGCCATCAAAATGATCTCGGATGAAATCAAGAATGAGCCGCTGGGAGGTCTGAGGCGTCATTTTGATAAGACACATAGCCTCTAAAAGATCGTAGTACTTAGGATATGACGCCTTGATTTTTTGCACATGCTCAGGTTCCGGGGCAATAATCAAATCATCATTTTCTTTTGTAATGAAATAAAAACGCACCCACTGCTCGAATTTGACCACAGCCGAAAGGTCGTCCACAATTTTTTTTGTCCGTGCCATATACGCTCCTTATAGTGTCTCATCTATCATGTGATTGCATCTGGTTATCCCAAAAGACAAGCTGCTGAAAGCAAATCTATATCGGCCTTTTTGTCAAGTTCTGGAACAACTCAAAATCTCAGACATACCTTTGTCAGCACTTTTTTTCCTCTATCCCATTCAATAAAGCCTCTCAAATAGACAAATAAAAAATTCAAAAAGCATTGACATTGACTTTTCAAATCATTAACGAATAAAACATATTTGTCATAATCCAAAATAATGGAGGAAATAATGGAAGACTATCTCAAGGAAGCTTTAGAAATTGTAAAGGCTCAGGCAAGCGTTCGTACCATGACAGAAGAAGAAATTACATCTATGGTTCAATCCTTGTCCAATGGAATCCGCAATATTGCCGAAGACACAGGCGAGGTGACCACTCATACAGAACCTCCTGTGGATCCCAAAAAGGCTATTCGAGAAAAAAGCGTTATCTGCCTGGAATGTGGTAAAAGCTTTAAGGTGTTAACCAAAAAACACTTTGCATCTCATGGCCTGACACTTGAAGAGTATAAAGCAAAATGGGGCTACAAAAAGGGAACATCTCTGGTTGCTAAATCCCTGGCCCGTGAACGACGTAAAAAGATGAAAGACATGAAGCTCTGGGAGAAAAGACGGACTCGTATGATCTAGCAGGTTGCTGAACGACCCAACATGTTGTACACGGATCACAACATCTCAGATGCGAGGCGCACAAAAGTTCCCTGCAAAAATTATTACGCCACATAAAGACAGGAATTTTTGAAGCCATATAACAGATGATACGAACAAGCGGGGCAGATGTGACGAATTTCTGCCCCGCTTGTTTATGTACTATCCCAAGTGGCCATTGCTACTAGATTCTCTATAATCAACTGGAAAGCGTGAGATGCAGGCAAAACATGCCTGGTTCACATTCAATGGCCTTTGCAAAAGGTGTAAGCATGAGCGGCTATCAATTCTTAGTCCATAAAGCACGACCTGCAAGCACAAGAAAAAAGGTTGCCGTGGCCACAGCAATAATAGCAGCACCTGTTGTCAGATCAAATTGATAGGCGAGCAGCAGGCCCAAGGTACAAAAGACCATACTCCACAAAGAGGCCATCACCATCATGGCAAAGAGAGAGCGTGCCCACTGACCAGCCAGGTAGGGGGGGATACTCAACAGGGCAATAACCAGAATAAGCCCTACCACCTGGATGATGAGGACAACCGACAAGGCAATCATGGCCAATTGGACAAAGTGAAGCAGCCCCACAGGCACCCCCAGGGTACGGGCAAATTCCGGTTCAAAGGCCAGAACCAAAAATTGACGATAGAACAGGGTGATGACGGCAAAAATACCTGTAATCATCACCACCATGATCCAAAGGTCTTCCCTGGATACCGTGAGGATGCTGCCAAAAAGATAACTCATCAGATCCACATTATATCCCGGGGTCATATCCAAGAGGATGATCCCTGTGGCCATACCTGCGGCCCATAACACGCCGATAATGGTATCGCTTCGCTGAGGATGTTTGAGGGTGATGGCTGCCATGATACCGGCTGTAACCAGGGTGGAGGCAAGGGTGGTGGGCAGTACGGGAAGCCCCAGGAAAAAGGCCAGGCCAATACCCCCATAGGCCGAATGGGCAATACCCCCTGCCAGAAAAACCTGACGGTTGACCACCACCAAGGAACCAATCATCCCGCAGGCAATGGATGCCAATAATCCGGCCAGCAAGGCATGTTGCATAAAAGTAAGGGAAAAGGCTTCAATCATCAGCAGATTCCCTCACAGGTATGTTTAAGGCCGAGGAAACATCTTGCAGGTAATGCGCCATAGGACAATTCTGCTCATGCGCACCGTAGAGCAACGAAAGCATTTCATGGGTGAACACCCCCTGATTGTTGTGGATGATCCGGTTGTTCACACAAATGATGTCCGTGACCCGTGATGCCACAATACTCAAATCATGGCTCACCACAATAATGGTCAGGGCGTGTTTCAGGGTATCCATGAGCTCAAAAAAGCAGAACCGCCCTTCAGGGTCAACATTTGAGGTGGGTTCGTCAAAGACCACAAGCTGGGGATGCCCTATCAAGGCCCTGGCGATCATCACCCGCTGCCGTTGGCCTCCCGACAGCCGATCCATACGCCGTGTAAACAGCCCTTCTGCAATCCCTGCCTTGTGCAAGGCTGTGGCCGCCATTTCCCGTTCCTGTCTGGAATACACAAAACCTCGCAGGCCAGGACGCAAGCCCATGAGAGTCATCTCCATAACAGTCACAGGAAAATCCGGTCTGACAGGTGTTGCTTGCGGCACATAGCCAATGGGGCATGTCCCCCGTCCGGCCCGTTGTCCAAAGACCTCCACAATACCAGTATCCGGTGAGATCAGGCCAAGAATAAGACGAAGTAAGGTGGTTTTGCCGGTGCCGTTAGGGCCGACAATGGCGGTAAACGACCCTTTGGCCAGGGTCAGGTGAATATTGTTGAGGACAGGGCGCCGCCCATCATAGGAAAAATTAAGATCACGGATAAAAACCGCTGGAACCGGCTGAGCCTCCCTTGATGTCACCGCAAGGCCTCCTTGATGCGTTGGGCTGCGGTCTCAAGATTGGCTGCCCAATCCCTGGCCAGGGGATCAAGCTTCACCACCTTGCCCCCCAGGGCTTGGGCAATAACACCAGCACTTTTTTGGGAAAATTGGGGCTGCACAAATACGGTGTTCACCCCATAGGCCCTGGCCATATTGATAAGCTTGCTCAGCTCGCGGGGACTGGGTGACTTGCCTTCCATCTCCACAGGAATCTGCTCAAGCCCATACGCCCGTGCAAAATACCCCCATGCAGGATGAAAGACCACAAATCGGTTGTTTGTGGACGGAGTACCTATCATCTTCCTGATAGAAGCATCCAAACCTGCCAACTTCCGTTCAAAGGCGGCCAGGTTGGCCTCATACACAGCCTTGTGCACCGGATCAACAGCTACAAGCCCCTTGCAGATGGCACGGGCCTGAATCGTGACCAAAGCGGGATCAAGCCAGATATGGGGATCAAGAATGGCAGAGGCTCCATGACACGGTTTCCCATTTTGAGGACCATGATCGTTAAGATGACGCGCCATAGGCACCTTGGTCACCCCTTCATGGGAGGCAATAACGATGATGTCAGGGGATACGGCACGGATGGCGTCCAGCCATACCGTTTCAAAGGGAACGCCCACGGCAATATACAGGGCCGACGCTGCAAGGGCCTTCATCTGATTGGGTTTAGGCTCGTAGGTGGCAGGACTGGCTCCCGGAGGCACCATAACGGCAATCTGGGCCAGATCACCGGCAATGTGTTGGACAAAATAGGCTTGGGGGACAATGGAGACCGTCACCCTGAGGGGAGACGTGCCGACAGGAGCAGCCAACAAAGAGGCCGACGGAACACTAAGCACGCAAACAAGGATGAAGAACAGCCATTGCACACAGCGCATGATTCTCTTCCTGACAGCCATAAGGTTTATCCGGCAACAGCACCCTTAAAGGTTACGGCCATGACCTCGTACTCAATTTTGCCTCGTGGGGCATCCACAATGATTTCATCTCCTGCTTCCCTGCCCAAAAGGGCCTGACCAACAGGGGAAAGAACAGAAATAACCCCTTTATCAACATCAGATTCGTCCGGGCCCATAAGGGTATAGATTTTTTCTTCGCCAGTATCCAGATCTTCAAGGGTGACTGTGGCCCCAAAGGTCACAACATCCCCTCCCAGGGTATCCATATCAATAACATTTAATCGGGGAAGACGTGACTCTATAAAAGTAATCTTTGCCTCAAGCATTCCCTGACGCTCCCTGGCGGCATCATAACCTGCATTTTCGCGCAAATCACCCTCTTCGCGAGCCTCTTTAATGGCCTGAATGACAAGGGGACGTTCCAATTTAAGAGCCTCAAGTTCCTTGTGAAGTTTTTCCAGTCCTTGAACGGAAATAGGGATACTTTCCATGCTGTTCTACCTCGGATTGTGTAAGCGTTCTAAAAGAGATGAAAATAGAGAACCGCTTCTCGTCCATGAGGATGAAAAGCGGTATGTGGCAACAAAATAACGCCATGAAGCCTGTGCATAGAGAATCTATGAACAAAGGTCAAGGATCAAAACCCAGACAACTACAACATCCAAACTACGTCAACCTCTATGAAGAGCAGTTTGAAACGATTCTGCCAATCCATCCCATAGTGTACAGGATGTACCATACCCAACATGTTCCCTGACCTGATTCTTCTTACAACATTGCTGAGCCGCTACCCTTTGTTCTGATTCTTTCCAGTTTATCCTTGTCCAGACCTCATTTTTAGTCTATAAAACAGGGCCGCATGTCCCTTGCAGAACATTTCCATAGATACCACAGAGTTCCGCAACCTTGTTCCACCTCAAGCAAGCCTTTTTGCTCAACCCTTAGTACGAGTCCCTCATCCATGCCAGCACCCACCTATGATCTCCATGCCCTTTGTCATCCTCGCACCATTGCTGTTATTATGGCCTCTCCCCTTCAAGACGAGGTTGGTTACACTGTCCTCCATAACCTGATCCAGGCAGGCTATCCGGGAACCCTTATTCCAGTGCATCCTCATACAGACACTATCCTGGATCTGTCTGCCACCACAACGATCAACGAACTGCCCCAGGGACTTGATCTGGCCGTTGTGACCCTGCCCCTTCCAGAGACAGTTGCGGCCCTGGAACAATTGGCCCAGGTGGGCACCAAAGCGGTTATTCTCATGGCCGGATGCAATATGGCACACATCACCCGTGAACAATGGGAAGACGAGGTCATAGCTCTTTGCGCCAAACATCATATAGCCCTTGTGGGCCCCGACAGTCTGGGCATGATCAATACCCACGTGAGGATCAATGCCTCCAGGATAGAAGGCCAGTTCCTCTCTGGGAATATCGCCCTTATCTCCTCTTCTGCCGACCTGCATGCCGCCATGATCAACAGGGCCAAGGCGGAAGGAATCGGCTTTTCCAAAAGCCTTTGTCTAGGCAGTACGTCCCTGCCTCTGATGAAGCATATCCTTGCCTATCTGGACCATGATCCCGCTACCAGAGTCGTACTCACACACGAGGCATCTTATCCCTGTCCCAAAACTTTTCTTGCCGCTGCCGCAAGCATCTCCTCTCATAAACCCGTTATCATGCTTACGTCAGCACACAGCCGAGTCGACAGGGATTCCTCCTCCCCTGTAAGCAACATGACTCCCTCCCACCACCTCTGGGCGACCACAGTTGATCAAAACGGGATCATCAGAACCCCTTGCATCTCTACCCTGTTCAATCTGGCTCAGGCCTTTGCCTGTCAGCCCCTGCCCAAAGGCCCCAACCTGGCCGTTGTGACCAATGCAGGCGGCCCTGGCATCATGGCCACAGATGCCTGTGAACGCTCTCCCCTCCACATGGCCTCCCTGAGTCCTTCCACGGTCAGAAAACTCAAAAAAGTCCTGCCGCCGTATGCTTCCTTATATAACCCCATTGACATGGCTGGTGATGCCAGGGCCCAGACCTTGCGCCAAACCCTGGATATCCTCATAAACGACGAACATCTCCACGCCATCCTTGTCCTGATCGGCCCAACAGCGACAGCAATGGAGGAACAGATACCCCTTGCTCAGGCTACCATCCATGCCGTCTCGGCCACGGACAAACCAGTCATTCCCTGTTTCTTCGGCAGCCATCAGCTGGCTCAGGGACGTGCCATACTCCACAAGGCCGAAACCCCCTGCCTCACCTTCCCGGAAGCGGCTGTCACACAATTGGCGACCATGTACTCCTATCATCAATGGCGGCATCCAATCAGACCCCTGTCAGGATAACACGACCCACATCCCTTGCCCATCATCGTAAAGATAGCGTGGTATACTCCAAATACTGAGACCCACGAAAAGGCTTTGGTCATCCCTGGACACAGGGCATACACGGAAAAATCAAGTAGCTTTCCGTTCCTTTCCGTGTAGTCTGTGGGCTCTACGCTGCGTGGGTAATCAGGTCGTTTCATGGTTATTCTACGCTTCGTCCAACGACCCCTGGCAGCCCGTCCAAACATAGTTCTTTTCCCATATTTCTCTTGGGATTAGGAAAAAAATATGTCATGCACCCTGTCAAGATGGCTGTGAGGATGCCGTTATCTTCGAGGATCCAATGTGCAACAGATCACCAAGGAGGGGAAATATGATCGGACTCTACATAGGATCGACCACAGGATACGCTGGAAAAAACATGATCGCCCTGGCACTAGGCATGAAATTCCAGCAGGATGGCCTCAAGGTGGGGTATATGAAACCTGTCGGGGCTGTTCCAGGCAAGGCCGGGGAAAAGGTTGGGGACGAAGATGCCTTCTTTCTCCAAAAAGTCCTGGGCTTAAAAGACGATCCCACTCTGGTAACTCCGATGGTTATCACCCATGAGTTCAAAATTAAGGCTATGGCTGGCGAATGTGGAACCCCCATTCTTCGTATCCAGGATGCCTATGCAACCCTCAGTCAGGGACGAGATATGATGATCATAGGCGGATCGGGCAGTTTTCTGTACTCTGGCAAATATTGTGGAGTGGACGGCGCCACCCTCTCCCATATGCTGGGCCTCAAAACAATCCTGATCGACCGGTATACCAAGGAACTCAACTACGATTATCTTATGAGTGCCAAAGAAAGCCTGGGAGATTCTCTGGTAGGCGTCATCCTCAATGATATTCCCCCAGATCTCATGGACGAAGTCCACACCATCATCCAACCCTTTCTGGAGGCCAATGGAATTAAGGTACTGGGCATCATTCCCCCGGATTCCATTATGCGTGCTATTACCATCAAGGCTCTCTCCCATCGCCTGGGTGGTAACATTCTCTCGGTGAGTTCCAAGGCAGAAAAGACTGTGGACAGCTTCCTCATTGGAACCATGCAGGTTGAAAACTTCATGACCCATTTCAGGAAAAACAATAACGCTGCCATCATCGTGGGAGGTGACCGTTCTGACGTACAGCTTGTGGCCCTGGAAGGAGGTGCCCCATGTCTTATCCTGACAGGCAATCTCTACCCCAACGACATCATTCTGACCCGTTCCGAAGTCCTGGGCGTACCCATCATCCTTGTCAAAGACGACACCTACACCGTGGCCCAAAAAATGGAAACGATCCAAGCCAGTCACAAGCTGCGGGATATGGTCAAAATCAATCAGGCTATCCAGATCATCAATGCTAACGTAGATTTTCAGGGCATCAGAAACGCATTAGGTGTGTAACTGGCTGTGAAACACATCACACCTTCAGGCGCTGGTATGGTAGAATAACCATGAAACAGACCTGAGTGATCACGAAAAGGCCTTGGCCATCTCTGGGCACACGGATTACACGGAAAAATGAAGCATCTTTCCATGCCGTTCTGTGTGTTCCCTGGGCCTCATACTACACTCTGTATGTGCCTTATCATGAAGTCTTCTTCTCTTGCTTGCTCCCCCCAAAAAAAAGGATGTCACCTTTGGCGACATCCTTTTTTGAGACACAACCTGCTATGCTAATGCGTAAAGACATTAAAGGCATCCCTTCGGTTCAAGGCCCATGCGGTCTCGTTGTGTTCCGTGCTGACGGGATATTCTTCGCCATAGCTGATAATCTGCAAACGCTGAGGAGCAACACCCAATAAAATCAAAAATTCATAGGCCACACGAGCGCGTTTTTCACCCAGGGCCAGGTTATATTCATCCGTGCCCCGTTCGTCACAATGGCCTTCAATACGCATCTTGAGATCAGGCATCTCTCTGAGGATAGTGGCCTTGCGCTGAAGAATCGTCCGAGACTGGGGGGTAAGTTCAAAGGAATCGAAATCAAAATAGATGCTCTCAGTTTCTAAGGTTTGCTTTGCCTCTTCCAACCTGGCCTCTTGTCGTGCCCATTCTTCCTGAAGCCGTTGAGTCTCTAAGCGTTGCTCCTCGGCAAGCAGTTCCTGCTGTTCCCGTTCCAACTCTCCAGTATCATCCTGCTGCATCTGAGTTCTCACCTCTGTCTGCTGCCCTGTCTGTTCCTGGACAACAGGCTGGGTTCCCTGAGAGGCAATCTGTTTTTTAGCACAACCAAAACCAATAAGGCATACCACACTCATCACAACCAACCAACGCAAACTATGGTGCATCATGCAAATCCTCCCTGTGTAAATATTGAATTGTTCAACAGCTCATTACCAGGCTGTCGGTGACCAAGCAGGAGCGGTAGCATCTCCCGCACCAGTGGGAATATGTTTGGCGTTGTCACCGTACTTGGTGGCAACATAAAGCTGATAGGTACCCGTCCTGTTAGACGTAAAGGCCAGAAAATAACCGTCCGGTGACCAGGCGGGATCTTCGTCGTTTCCTGGGCCAAAGGTCACCTGGCGTTCCATGCCAGTGGTCAGGTCGGTGATGAAAATCCTGTGACCGCTATCTGTCCTTCGGACAAAGGCAAGCAAGGTACCATCGGGACTAAGGGCCGGACAGGTATTATAGGTGCCCTCATAGGTCACCCGGCTGATGACACGGGTTGCCAGATCCATCAGAAAGATATGCGGATTGCCAAATCTGCTGGACACAAAGGCCATGCGTTTCCCCTTGCGATCAAACGAGGCGGAGATGTCAATAGACCTGTCGTGTACCAGAGGTGACCGGAGATTCCTCACCTTGTATGACGCATCAAGAAGATAAATATCGGGATTGCCAAAGGGATCAATACTTACGGCCAGGTTGTCCTGAGCGTCAAAGGCCGGCCCAATACAGGTATGTCCCGGAAGATCATACCAGGCGACCTCACGGGTTCTGGTATCCCAAATGGCCAACCTGTGACCAGAATCCTGCAAGCTGGTAAAGGCGAGCCTGTCCCCCTTCCATGACCACACAGGACTCAGACCGATACAGGCATCACGGCTCACCTGCAAAGGGTCATTACCCTGAGGTGAAACAAGACAGATCACCTTGGAATCAGCTCCCGTGCGGCGGACATAGGCAATGCGCGACGTAAAAAAGGTATCGTTTCCTGTGAGTTGCCGCATCAATGCGGCACAGAACTCAATAGCCACAGAAGGAACATGCTCATCATGATCAATACTATAGGCCTTACCCAGGATCAGACGCCCACTAAAGGTCTCAAAGACCCGTAACTCCACAGAATCAGCTTGCTTTTCCTGACTTTCTCTCGTGGCCCAGGCTGTTGTCAGCACCATATCGACCTTGGAGAGCTGCAGTTTCCGGAAATCCATGTCCCTGGCCCGGTAGCCTCCCAAATCGCCTCCCCCAAGGACATCCCCTGGGGTGACAAAATCAAAAAACGGGAGAAACCCCAGATTGGTACGCAAGGCTGTTTCTAATTTCGCAAGTCTGGGGGGAAGGGGATCAAGCATGCCGCCATCCATGTCCAGGGGGGCTGCCTCATACAGACGAAGACGGGTCTGACCTGGCCCGTATATCTCTATGGACACAGCACCATTTTCTGCCAGGGAAGTCCCTTCAAACAGGAACAACAACACACAAAGAATCAGTCCGTACCAGCAATGTTTGTCCATAACTCGCCGACTCTGCCTGTGACCGTTACGGCCTGTGTAAGGTGGTGCGAGATGCAATGGGGAATGGCCACGAGTCAATCTTGCAACTCACTCTGATTGAAATGGATGATCAGACGTTTGATGTCCTTAGATGGCGGTTTGGGCAGGGGTTCTGCTTCATGAATGGCCCGCAGGGCCGAACCATCAAAATCCTCCCGGCCCGAAGCCATAAGCACCTTGGTGCCCAGCACATTGCCGACATGATCAATACGCACCTCAATATGGGCAACCAAATTCGTCCCGCCCATGCGGGGAAATCGCCAATGTTCCTTAATGGCGGTCTCGGCAATCTGACCATACACCTGCATAAGTCCTGATTCAGAGACCGCCTCATCCTGGCCAGGAGTTCCCTTAGCCTCATCCAGAGTTTTACGCAACCCAGCTAATTCCTTGGCAAGATCCTGTCTGGCATGGCGTGTCTTCTTGTGCACTTCACGCTGTACTCCCTTGAGGGCTTGAGCAAGAACCTCCTGGGAAGACATCTTCGCCTTTTTGGCAGGGGGTACCTTCCTGGGAGGGGCCTTTTTTTTGGGAGGAGCTTGTTTCTTCGCAACCCTCTTGGATAGAGCAGGTGATTTACGAGGACTTATCTTTTTTGCAGGCAACGACTTGGGTTTCCGTTGAACACGAGGTTTGGTGGAGCTCTTTGGCTGGGGTTTGGCTGGCGTCTGGCTGCTGACCGAGGCAGGCCGTACTGCCCGACGTGGCTTAACGGCAGGCTTGGGCAATTGCACCAGATCAACCCTATAGACCGGCTTGCTCACATGAAGAGAAAGAGAGGTTCCCATAGGGGTATGCAGCCCAGCCAGAAGGAGAGCGGCGTGGAGGCTGCAGGAGAAGAACAGACAGACAAATCGCATCATCGTTGTTCACAACCAGGATGGTGGAGCCATGCCTTCACAGCTTGTTCATGGCTTCGGGTTCGGCGACCACTCCAAGTTTTTCAATACCGGCCATTTTCACCCTGGCCATCACCTTAACCACGATACCATAGGGAACATCCTTGTGGGCCCGAAGGTAGAGGAGTTTGCTCGTGCCCTTAACCAGACGTTTCAGATGCTTTTCCAACTCATCCATGTTCACGGCATAGGTATCCAGGAACAGGGAACCATCCTTGGTGATGCTCAAAACCAGGTGATCACTGTCCTCGGGCAACGTTTCCACCGTTTTTGTCCTGGGCAGATCCACCTCCACCCCCTGGGTGAGCATAGGGGCTGTCACCATGAAGATGATCAAAAGAACCAGCATGACATCCACAAAGGGCGTCACATTGATCTCAGCCAAAAAACCTCGTTTGTGGGGATTAAAGTCCATGATTCTGCCTTATTCCTTCCTGATCTTGCCCCCCTGCATCCAGGGAAGCTCACGTTGGGCTCGATTCAAAAAGGCATCGGCAAACACGGTACATTCTGTTTGAATCCCGTTGAGCAGCCCCAGAAAAGAATTGTAGGCAATGGCTGCGGGAATAGCCACCCCAAGGCCAATGGCCGTTGCAACCAGGGCCTCAGAGATACCAGGAGCTACCGCAGCAAGGGCAGCGGTCTTTTGCAGGCCAATGGAATGAAAGGAGTGCATGATGCCCCATACCGTGCCGAACAATCCGATAAAGGGTGCCGCATTAGCGCAGGTTCCCAGAAAAGAAAGGGCTGTGGCCAGCCGACCAAGCTGCTTATTCACTCCCTGCCTGAGAATCCGGTCGAGATTATCGCCAGAAACCCGAAACAAAAGCGTGGGATGCAGGGAAGAATCTTCCAGCTTCCGCATTTCATGCAGGGCGCCAAAGGCAATGGGGTACAGGGGAGAACCCTGGGCATTGCGCAAGACATCGACCCCTTTGGCAAGATCTGCTGTGGCCTCAAAGGCCTCCATATCCCTCACAGCACGCCGCCTCACCCCAACAAGCTGTATCCATTTGAAAAAAATGATTGTCCAGCTCCCCAAAGACATCAGGCCCAAAAGGAGAAGGACGGCTTTGACCACAAGCGTGGCTCCAGAAACCATTGACCAGAAACCAAGTTCCGACAACATATCTCTCGTTCCCATGAATAGTGTTGTGCCCGATCCGTCTTCTGCACACAGCAAACAGTCTGTACGGGCGTTTGTAGGAATATACATACGCCAAGGGATGCAAGCTTCTTGAAGCCACGGCTCAGGCGATAACCGCCTTGTTCCCTTAATCTGACGGCCCCAAACGCTGACGCATGATCTTGTGTACAAGGGCCTGGGCACAGGCATCGGCCTTGTAGATTTCTTCCAGGGTCATACCCGCCCCCAAGGCGATGTTCTGCCGCATTGTCCTGGAGACCATGTCACCCACAGTGTGGGCATCATTGTTGATAACCAAGGAGGCCCCCTTGTCTCTGGCAAGGGCTGCCACATGGCCATTGGTCAGACTATGCCCCTTACGGGTGGTGATTTCCAGGGCCACATGCCGTTTAGCGGCCAAGGCCACCTCTTCTGGAGTAATAAGGCCAGGATGGGCCAGGATATCTACCCCGGCATCAATGGCTGCCAGATTGGTTCCAGGGGCAACCGGTTCCACAATGGTCTCTCCGTGGACAACCACAATCTCAGCCCCGGCAGATCGGGCATATTGGGTCATCTCACCAATGAGCCCTGGAGGAATATGGGTCAATTCAACCCCGCATATCAATTCAATATCCGCATATACAGCAAGCTGTTCTGTCGCCCGACAAATATTCTCCAGGATAAAATCAATATTGGAGGTATCAGCATGATCGGTAAAGGCCATAGCCCTGTAACCGGATGTTACGGCCCGCCTGGCCGATTCCGCAGGGATGAGATCACCGTCACTGAAAATGGTATGGGTATGGAGATCTATCATTGCCCTTCGTCCTTCTCAAACGGTTGGCGTTGGTACCTCAAACGCAACCTCTCACCTGGCGGAAAGAGGCTTGGCTGTGCTGAGGGCCTTGCATCGGATGCGTTGCAAACTGCCAAGTATGTTGTAACTGGCTCATGCAAATCCATCACATCTTGTAACTGAGATCGTCAAGATGATAGCTTGCCAGAATATCTGTCCATTGTTTGGCGTCTTCCCCTTTAATCACGGCTTCATAGTTCTCGTGGTGGGGTGACAGGACCTGCTCAAGCAGTGACTTGGCTACAAGGATAGGCACACGGGCCTTTAAGGCCAGGGCAATGGAGTCCGAAGGTCTGCTGTCCACCCGTTTTGTCCCATCCTTGGTATGGACAACCAAGGAAGCATAATAGGTTCCCTGGTCCACCGACAGAATTTCCACATGATCCAGTTTGCCGCCCATATCCTCCATGACGGTTAACACGAGATCATGGGTCATGGGGCGAGGAATGGAAACCTTGTTCACAGCCATTGAAATGGCCATAGCTTCCACAGCCCCGATCCAGATGGGAAGGATATGGGCATGGCTCTGGTCTTTAAGAATAAGGATCGGCATCTGGGATTCTTCATCCAGGGCCAACCCGAACAGGGTCATTTCTACCATGGGGAACCACTCACTTCTCCCCGCAGGGAGTGCTTTTTCGCCTGGGTAATGGTGACAGGAATGATCTTGCCCACAAGGCCTGTGGTGTCGAGGTCAAAATGGACGATCCGGCCTCCTCCATCCCTTCCCCGCCAGCAGGGTATGGCCCGGCCAGACTTCCGGCTCAGTCCTTCCACAAGAACCTGACCTGTTTGTCCCACCTGGGCCTCAAGGGTCTGCACGGTGTGTTCCGCCTGCAAATCCTGCAAACGCTGTAAACGTTCCTGCTTGACGCTTTCAGAAACCTTGCCCTGCATGGTTTGGGCACGCACACCCGGTCTGTCCGAATACTTAAAGGAAAAACTGCTCGCATAGCGAACCAGACGCATAAGTTCCAACGTGTCCTCGAAATCCTGATCTGTCTCTCCTGGAAACCCCACAATAAGATCCGTGGTCAGGACAATCTCCGGGCACGCCAAACGCAGCTCCTGGACAATACGTTCATACTGCTTGCGGGTATACATCCGTCCCATAGATTGCAAGAGACGGTCAGATCCTGACTGCACAGGAAGATGAAGTTGAGGACAAAGATTGGGCAAAGAGCCAAAGGCCTCAATGACCTCTGGAGCAATATCCTTGGGATGGGAGGTGGTGAAGCGTAACCGGTCAAGTCCTGGAAGGGCCGCGACCCTGTGCAGTAACTCGGCAAACCCCACACCGTCCCCATGCCCGTCAAGGCCATAGCTATTAACGTTCTGACCAAGGAGGGTGATCTCACGCACCCCGCGTTGTACAAGGGCCCGGCATTCATCCATGATGTGGTGGGCCTTACGTGATTTCTGCCGTCCACGGGTATATGGAACAATGCAGTAGGCACAAAAATTATCGCACCCTTGCATAATGTTCACAAAACCCTGAGCCGGAAGGGTTGCGGGAAAATGACGCTCCCGCTCTGGGTAGTGATCAAGAAAATCAAGCAGGCGAATACGCTGCTTGGGATGTCTGGCTATCTGCTGCAAGGCAGCAGGTACATAGGGCACCCCATCGGTACCAAAGACCAGACGCACAAAAGGAAATCGTTTCCAAAAGGCTGTTCCCACCTGCTGGGCCACACACCCGCCAACCGCCGCAAAACAATGAGGATTGGCCTCCCAATAGGCCTTAAGACGCCCTAATAAACTGTAAACCTTCTGTTCCGGCTTGTCCCGAACGCTGCATGTGTTCACAATAAAACATTGGGCCTGATCCTCGGTATCAGGTTCCCAGCCAAGGGACTGCAAGGCATAGGAAAGCCAGTCAGAATCACAAACATTCATCTGACAGCCAAAGGTGATAATATGAAACTTCATGGTCAAAGAGACAGAATTATATTGTGTCAGACGTTACCAGGCTGCTGAACAAAGTCACACTTCCAGGTCACATTCTATGCGGTATCTTGTTGCCATGTATCAAACCACGCCACAACCTTAGCAACAGCCTGTTCCAGGGTCAGGGAGGCATTCTCAATCACACATTCCGCATGATCATCTCGCTCAAAGGGAATATCCACACCAATAACCTGACCCAATCCTGGAAAGGAGGTTCCTTTTTCCTTGCGTTCCAGGGCCTTTTCGTAGAGCCCGGCCATAACCAGCCCCCCTGGACGGCCCTTTTCCCGCTGCATGGCGACTTCCAGAGGACAATCCACATGAACCTCAGCAAATCTGGGAGCACGATGCCGGGCACGGGCACGCATAGCAACCTTGGGAGCGGTGCCATCCAGAATAACCCCTTTGCCAGCAACAGCCAGCGATATGGCCTCATCAGCAAACATGGTATAGGCCTTGTCCCGTTCTTCAGGTGAATAGGTAGGGTGAGGCATATAAACCTTTCTACGTTCATCCATCTGAAGATAAACAAGGTCCCATCCCTGGTCTTTAAGGGCCGTGGCAACCCCCTGGGCAACAGAACTCTTCCCGGAACCAGGCAACCCCACAAACCAGAGAACCCAGCCTTGAAGCGGAGACACAATAGTATCTGCCATAGCTTTATCCTTGCAGGTATGACGATTGAGAAAGTGATTATGGGCCTTCAGCAAAAGGCCCATACCCTGTGTAGTTATCTCTTATTCCATGTACTTGTTAATATGGGCATAATCGAACACCTCATCCTCAAGCACGTTTTCCAGAAATCGAAGCAGGCCTTTACGAACCTCCAGGGGGTGGTTGGGATACCATTCAGGCGAGGCAATCACCAGACCACGAAAGACATAATAGGGGGCAATGACCTTGAGCATCTCCTGGTCACCAGTGGTCTCAAGATAAGTGTCCCAGAAGGTACGATAGATGGTTTCAAAGGGGCCTGATAAGCGGGGCTGATCGTATAACCCGAACAACACATAATTGCAGCTCATGGTAGCCACATCATCGCCTGGTTCACCCCATAACCCTCGACTGCAATCAAGCACGGAAAAATCATTATCATCCCGCACAAGGACGTTCCAGGGGTGAAAATCTCCGTGTGTGGCCCGTAAACGATGGGTAAAGGATCGCAGCTTCCACCGCCAGTCAATGAGTTTTTTCTCAAGGGCCATAAACCGCTCAGGCACAAAATGCTCATAAGGATAGGGATACCCATCCACTAACCCCCAGATGCACTCGGAATTGCCTATAAGCTGACGGGTTCTGCGCAGATAGAGATCAGGATCATCCTTTGTGGTGCTGTGCAAATCAGCCAGCCACAGGGCAAAGGCCCTGGCCAATTCCCTGTCACCTTCTGTATCTTGTCCCTTGCGAATCCGTTCAAGATCCAGGAAATAATCGTGGCCTTCCAATTTTTCATTCAGGATAAAAAATTCCTCAGGCGCATGCATGGGAATGAGCCGCCCCTGTGTGTCGGCATACCCCAGGCCCAGAGGCCGGACATGCTTTTTGATTTTTGTTCCGGTTTCATATTGGAACATAAGGATGGCTGCCCGATCCCAATAAAACTGGTGCCCGTATTTGTCCCCACGCATGGAAGAGATAACCGCCTGCTTGGCAGCACCGTCCTGTTCGTAGGAAATGAGCATGGGTTTGCCGTAGCCAAAATCCTTCATCCCCTGTTCATCCAATGAGCCTATCTCCCCGACACCGGTAAGCTTGATGGTTCCAGGCAAGGCCTTTTCAAGAAAGCTTTCAAGGATTTCAAGATTCATTTCAAGCATAACAACTCCTTGGTAAAAGTGTGTTCACCAATCCCCAAAGCCACTGTGCACACCAGCAGGTGCAAGACGTAAAACATGCAACGCCAAAGTGCCTGAGTGTAGGTGAGGGTTTGAGCACGTTGCAACAACAAAGCACATCAGCACATGCTTTGAGGGCAGGCCTGATAAGGATGTTCACAAGTCACCCTTTTCGTTTACACAATATGAAACATTTCGAGGATCAAGAGGAGAAATAAGCCTGCAAGAATGCCGTAATAGATGAGGTGATTGTGCTGGATAGTCCTGCGTTCATCGTCCATCACCATTGCCCTGGCCCGCTGATTGCGCTTCACCTTGTTCGTCTTTTTGCCCATGATTCTTGTACCATGTTGGTTGCCAAAAGTATTGATGCCACATCATCCACATCCAGGGGAATTGCTTACGGTCATCCTCCTCTCAGGTAAAGGGAAAAACGAGAACCACCGTCCCTGCCCTCCCGTGCCCCCTAAAGAGGCTATAGCGGCTACAAGAAAACAGCTGCACATGAAACGGCCCCTGATGCCATACACATCAAGGGCCGTTTTCCATGCAGCATACTAAGAGGTGACTACTTCTTTATCGCCCTGGCGATACAAAAAGTGGCACCTCCCCAGGTACTGCCCAATCCAAAGACCAACATAATAAGAGCGGCTGTTGACATCAGTTATACCCTCCCTGACAAGCAACCTTGTCAGACTATATTTCAGAAGTGGACGAATTCGTTTCAGAAGCAGATGGCTTAAAATGCATGATCAAGGCAAGAAGTAAAGAGAGCTCAAGCACATGCCATCCGAAATAAAACAGGGAACTTGCAGGATATCCCCCATAGGGCTTGGAAAAATCACTGATTAAATTGGCAACAACCATGTAACCGAGGCAGAAGGTGCTCACATACTTAAGGCACACGTTCCACCAGCCCCCCACGGAAAAATCCGAAATGGAGTTGACGTAGGTTCTGACCTCTTCAAGGTTACACATCCAGGACAAGACAACGATCTCAGCAAGACCACCAAGCAGGATACCATAGTTGTTGGCAAAATGATCAACAATATCCAGAATGAGCAGACCGGCACTCGTGGCAAAAATAATGCTGATCCCAAACCCTACCGCACAAAAAATCGTGGCAGCAAGCTTGCGGTTCCATCCCATCTTGTCAATGAGCGAGGAGACAACGGTCTCACAGATGGAAATTTCCGAACTCAGGCCAGCAAAAACCAGAGAAAGAAAAAAGAGGCTGCCAAAAAAGATGGGTGCAGGTAACAGATTGATGGCCTGGGGGATAGTGATAAAGGCCAGACCAACACCGGAACTGACCACTTCGGAAACGGGCACCCCCTGCTGACCAGCCATGTAGCCAAGCACGGAAAAGATCATGAGCCCGGCCACCATGCTGAATCCGCAATTGATAAACACCGTGATAAAGGCGTTGTTATTGATGTCGGATTTCTTGGGCAAATAGCTGGAATAGGTGAGCATGATCCCAAAACCAATGCTCAGTGAATAGAAAATCTGCCCATAGGCCGCTGCCCAGACCTTATAGTCCAGAATCTTGGAAAAATCTGGTTTCAGGAACCAGTCCAGTCCGGTGGTCGCTCCTGGAAGCAGGACAGCCCGTCCCATGAACAAAAAGACCATGAAAAAGAGAAGGGGCATAAAAATCTTGCCAGCGGTTTCAATACCCGTGCGAACCCCTCGGTACAGAAAAATCCAGCACACGAACCAGGAAAAAATAATCGCTCCAAGAATGGGCCATTGGACATTGCCTATTTCTGTGGGGCTTCCTGACAGGTGCAAAAACTCCTTAAAAAAGAAATCGCTGGTATTGTCACCCCACCCCTGCGTGAAGGAAAGCCAGCAATAGACAATGGACCAGGCAACAACGGCCACATAATAGACCGAAATGGTAAAAGAAACAACAATCTGCCACCAGCCGAGCCATTCCCATTTTCTGGAAAGGGCTGCAAAAATACTGGGAGCAGAGCCTCTGCCTTTGTGACCTACTCCAAACTCCAGAATCATAAATGGAATACCGGCTGTGAGCATGGCAAAAAAATAGGGGATTAAAAAAGCTCCCCCCCCATTTTCATAGGTAATGTAGGGAAATCGCCAGATATTCCCCAGACCGATAGCCGAACCAACTGCAGCCAGAATAAATCCAACCCTGGTGCCCCATTGCTCTCGTTTCATTAACACAACTCCTTCGTTGAACATGCCAACACAAAAACATCCAAACAAACCAAGGTCTTACAAGCCCATTTCGGGCCGATTCTCATCTGTACCCACGAAGCTACACTATGCACAGACAACAAACCAACATGAAGGATTATGTGGAACCCAAGAGAGTGTCAAGATGGCATGCGAAATCCAGCATTTCATTGTTATGGCATGTGATGTTGGATTAGTCTTGAACGAACGGGTTCTCCTGGTATCTCTTGCTTATAGCAAGGTGACAACAAAGCCAGGTGCCCAAACGACCCGTGGCGTGCGTTAATAGTGAAGTGGCCCCCGAAGTTTATACAAGCTGTCTTGAAGGGGGTACAAACTGCTGACGAACAATCAGGCCTTGCCGCTTTTGAGGGCTATCTGAAGACAGCGCATAATTATGATTCCTCCCTATTTCGTGTGGGTAATCAAGAAATCGTGGAGTAGCAGGTGGATAGCTTTCTGATCCAGAGAGAAAGTCGCGCTTCCCTCGCCATAGCTAACTTTCACAGGGCATGTGAAGCCCAGACAGTCAAGACTGTGGAACGCATTGGAGCATCAGAAGGGCTTGGCCTTGATTGCCTCGAACTCACATATCAGATTATATTGGAACTATTACAGTTACATTTGCCGCCTATCTGTCCAAACTGTGAGGATCACATCAGTTATCATGCTCTGCAATAAATTTCTTAAAAGATTTAGCAGAAATTCTGAATACACGGAAAAATTCAGTTACGTGTTTTTTACTTAACCCACCATTTGCCAATAAGTCAGATTCAAGAACAGGATCTTTATCTGAATCCAAATATGCACGAGAACAACGTTTTGTTCGATTCCATGTATTAATATCCTCATATGATATTTTTGCATTGCCTATTGCATAATAAGCCTGAAGATCACCATCTTCATTATTGAACAAAACGAATGTTTGACCATTAATTTTTATTTTTATTACTCCATCTCTAATTTTTTTAACACTACTATAACCTTCATCTTTAATGATTTGAACTAATTCAAAGTCAGAATACTTAGATGTTAAGCCTGCAAATACATATACCGGCACTAACACGAAAACAACCAATAACGTTGTAACTATACGAATTTTCATGACGAACTCCTTTTTGGCTCATGATATTTTTTGTTAGGTTTATCACATGAGCCGATTGATAAATCTAACAAGAAACTTACTCATTTAAATCTATAGCGATTCTTCGCTGTTTTGTGTGGGTGGTTCGTTTGTTACCTTCTGGCTTTTCCACCCTTAAAGACCAAAAACTGGTGATTTCCAGACAATCAAGCCCAAACCCTTTGGGTGCTCCACGACATTTCACAGCCTTGACAGCCTAGAGCTCACCAGCCCTAGAGAAATGAATGACGACGAGGGAAGCACGACTTTCGCTCTGGCTCAAAAAGTTATCCATCTGCTACTGCCCAAACAAGGATACAACTTCTGTTTTGGTTGAATCAATAGATACTATCCGCCTTTCCAAAAGGATACGCCGGAAGCTGTCTGCAAAAGAATATATACTGGGAGGAGAACGCTCAGGAACGCACAACCGCGTAGAGAGAGAGAGAGAGAGAGAGAGAGAGAGTTGAAGGGGATATAACTCCAGAGGTAAACAGATCATTCCTCTGCAATTCTTTTCTGATACGTTGAGAAGACATACGAAATTCCTTGCAGTTTACAGAACAACAATCAAAAAACCATGCTGCATTCTTCAGAAGAGTCACCGTACAAAACAATAATACCATGATATCGTACCAGCTATCCACACCCATTCCCTTTTGAACACAGACAGGACACAAGATGTTTTCATAGACGAACCTTATGCAAACGTCAATCATTCATCCAAAATCATACGGCATAAAAACGAAGCGGTGGATTTGGGTTGTCATTCTTTACTTGAAAAACCCTGAACTGCCTGCTAGGAACTAGCCCTTCATGCAGGGGAAGCGTTTCGTCACCGGTGTGGCGCCTGGACTTCAAATCCAGTGGACGGTCGAGAGGTCGTCGGTAGGTTCGACTCCTATACGCTTCCGCCATTTTTTTGTTTTTATGTAATATTTTCAAAAATTTATCCTCTTAGGATGCCCATCAAAAAGAGCGGGGAGGCCCAGTATGACACTGGTGTCTCCTCGCTCTTTTTGTGCCTCTGTCCCCAACCTGTCCCCCACTTGTTCATTGTTTTCCCTTTGGTTTGCCACTCGATGGGTGCGACCGCAGGGAACAGGAGAGCATACCCGTGTACTGCACACGTCCCTGGTGCGAATCGGTTCGGGTGAGGTATCACCGATGTAACAGCAAGGACTGCCTGCTCTTCCAGATGGGGCATAAAAAGGTTTGTGGGATAAAAAAGCCCCGTTTTCACGAGGCATTCGCTGTGGTGCTTTTGCCTCCTTCTTGGGGCATAGGTAAGGCAACTCTGTTTACCAAGCAATCACCTGGCCTTGTTATGAGGCTGACAATGCTCTGGAGCCAGGGTCGGCCTCATGAGCAGGAGCCTGTATCCTGCCGAAATATTCACTGGTTTGTTGCGACCCGACGGCTGTTATTGCGTCCAGTCGGCAATCTATATGCTCATGGATTATACGCATGGTCTTTTCCTGGGCAAGGGATTGTGCAAGCAGTGTTGCAATCATGGCGTTCATGGAAACGCCTTCATCCTCTGCATATTCGGCAAGCTGCTGATGCAGGGAACGGGTAAGACGTAACCGGATGTTGCCGCTATATGCTTTTTTCTTTTTATATGCTGGTAAGGGTTCTCCGCTTTCCTGCATCTCTTCAATAAAAAGCTCAAGAGCGACCTGCGCTTCCTGTACTGCCTCTTCTCGTGTTTCACCAAAAGCAGACAGCCCGGGAAACTCTGGAACAGTAGCAATAAAGCCTTTGTCTGCTTCACTCCATGTAACGGTTATTCCGTATCTATTCTGCATAGCACCTCCTTGTCCTATTTGTCGTTCAGGGAATTAACTTATTGTCATCAATATAGTTTACAAGCTGTTTAACCTGATATTCCTTGGCTTTTCCGTTTCTGTTTTGAAAATTCATGAGTGGCGGCCCTGAAGGATGTTTGAATATTGTATGGCTTCCACGGGTTCTTTTCTTTTCAAACCCGAACATTTCTGCCAGCCGTACAAGGTCATTATACGAAAAATTCGCTGGCAACTGCCGTGCCGCCTCCAAAAGTTTCTCTTTTCTTCCCATGAGTCGCACCTATTTGACACCGTATATGGTGTCAAGAAAAAAAGAACATCTTTTTCAGCCTGTTAATCGTTGCTATCCCGTATTGACCAGCGTCCAACTCATCCCTATTTTGTGTGGCCATACAGGAGAGATACAGCCTATGCCTGAACAAACCACCACCTTTCTTCTTGAGGCCATGAGCCCATGTACGGAAAACTTTTTTTCCCGAAGCTATACCTATGACCACAAGGGAACCTGCCTGAACGACCCTGCAGGACTGATCGCCCAGCTGGAAAAATGTCGCACATCCATGCTGGAAGCCGTGGTTTGGGACAGGACAACCTATGTCGGGGGAACCTGGTTTGACGTGACCCAGCAAGCATGGCGTGCGGAATTTTTTGACCGTACCTGGGCCGCGCCCGAAGATTGTCCTGTATCAGGGCGTACCGCTCTGAACTAAAAAATCACCCTTATTTCCTGCGCCAAAAAAACACTTGCCTTTTCACACCATCACATATAAAGAGCTGTTTCTCTTTTGGCGAGGTAGCTCAGGTGGTTAGAGCATGCGGCTCATATCCGCAGTGTCGGAGGTTCAAGTCCTCTCCTCGCTACCAAAGCAATCAAACCCCTTGTTCCCAAGGGGTTTTTTTATGGCTTGTTCTCTTCTTTTTGACCCTTCCTGACCCCTATGGCAAGGATGCACAGCCTTGGTTCCAGGAACCGAGCCTTCCCTTTTCTCTCAACCACAAAGGATACCTCATGATAACGGAAAAGACCCTCAAGGCATTTCAAGACTATATGCAGTCGGGAACCATGGAAGAAGACTTTACCTGTTCTGGTGAAGAACGCAGGATGGAGATGCTCGACTTGCTAGAATTGTTTATGGACGTGGCCGAGGTTGCTGACGAGACGGCGACCCGGCTCATCTTCAAAAATTCACAATTGGGCGAGATGTTTGGAAAAGCCCCTCACAAGTAATCCGGCGGTTACCGGCCAAAAAGCCAGAATGATCGCTGATCCCTGCCAACAGCATAGGTATATGTATCCTTTACCTGCCATCCTGAAGGGATATGGGAGGGTTCCGGCCTATGAGACATAACAAGGCACAGGCCGTCGTCCTGCAGCAGGGGGCCAGCCATTGGCAGAAATTCCCGCCAGGGACACAAGGCTCGGCTCAATACCAGGGTAGCAGGAAGATTATCTGCTTCCAGCTGCTCAACCCGACATGCAGCAACCCGGGTGCGTTCAAGCTGCATCGTCCTGATGGCGGTTTGCATAAAAACAGCCCTTTTCTGCCTCGGTTCGACCAGCACATACTCTCCCTTATCCCAGAAAACCCGTAAAGGAATGCCTGGAAGCCCGGCCCCTGCACCAAGGTCCAGGGTATGGACATCTTCGTGCCATGACAGGGTGTGCAGAAAATCAGCCAGATGCCAGCTATCAATAATAAGGGTTGTGAGTATGGTTTCCCAATCCTTCGGCCCCACGAGATTCATTTTGTTATTCCACTTGTCAAGGAGTTGCAGGTAAGCGGCAAGGAGGTCAGCCTCGCGGGTTGTGAGTTCCCGCCCAGATGTTCGGGCCAGGGTACTAAGATGTTTGGATGAAAGGGGGCAACGCGACATGAAACTATCCTTATCAGACTGATGCACCAAGGGACATAAAGGGTTGTGCCCCAGCCAGCAGGAGGTCTGTCCCTTGCTCACGGACCTGTCTGAGGCTGCATGAAGCATGGTCTGGGACTCCCAAGCCCCGGCCATGCCGTTTTGGTTCTTTACGTGCCGTAAAGGTCTGGGTACAAACCCCGACACCAGCATGTGGGAGGACACCATCTTATGACGATCAGGCATCACGTAACGGCCATTCTCTTTCCTGGTCAGGGATCACAATGCCCAGGCATGGGAAGGGATCTGGCAGAACATTGGTCAGAGGCGATGGAGCTTTGGGTACGGGCTGAAAGACTTTCCGGTTCGCCCCTGCGTGAAATATATTGGGACAATGATACCCAGGCTATGGCTCAGACCGCCTACTTGCAGCCGGCCCTGACGGTTGTCAATGCCACCCTGTGGAGCTTTCTCAAGGCCAAACTTGCTCCCTCATGTATGGCCGGCCACAGCCTGGGAGAATATACGGCCCTGTTTGCCGCAGGGATCTTATCCATAGACGATACATTGAAACTGGTCTGCCTGCGGGGCCGACTCATGGCCGAGGCCAGCGAATCGGCTGGCGGGAGCATGGCCGCCCTGCTCAAACTTTCCCAGGAACGCGTGGAAACCCTGGTCAAGGACGTCAAAGATTCTCTTGGCCAGGAGCTTCGTATTGCCAACTATAACACGCCGAGCCAATATGTAATCAGCGGCACGGACACGGCTGTCCGGGAAGCGGCCTTGCAGGCCAAGGCTGCCAAGGGCCGGGCCGTTGTGCTCCCGGTGAGCGGTGCTTTCCACAGTTCCATGATGGCCGAACCCGCTGCCGAACTTGCCAAGGCCATGAACACGGTAGATTGGAAGGCCCCTTTCTGTCCCGTCTACTTCAACGCAACAGCGGCCAGGGAAGATAATCCAGGCACCATCAAAGACATCATGACACGGCAAATGACCTCTTCGGTGTATTGGATGCAGCTTATAACAGCCCAATGGGAGGCGGGTATCAGACGCTTTGTGGAGCTTGGCCCCAAGGGCATTCTTTCCCGTATGACCGGCCAGATCCTCAAGGACAAACAAACAGAACTGATCTCAGAACATATTGAGACATTGGAACAGGCCCAGGCATTGCCCAAGGTCTGTCGGCCACTGTCTTGAATCCATTGTTTAACTAAGGATATATCTCATGCGCGGTGTACGCTATCTCAACGACAAACTCACATCCTTTGTTCAGGCCAAGGGCTGGGAATGGCCGGACAAGGCCACCCTTACCCCTCCTAAGGACGAACGATTCGGTGATCTGGCTTCCAACCTGGCCATGATGCTCACCAAGCAGGCCAAGATGGCTCCCCGGCAGATTGCCGAAGCAATCCGCGAAGCCCTGCTTGCCACGTCGCCTGAACTCGCAAACATTGACATTGCCGGGCCAGGCTTTTTGAACTTTTTCTTCAAATCCGACTTCTGGCTTGCAACCATCCCTGAAATCATAGCGGCCAAGGAGACCTACGGGACGTCTCAACCCGCCCAGGCGACCAGGGTACAGATCGAATATGTCTCTGCCAACCCCACTGGCCCCCTGCACATTGGTCACGGGCGTGGCGCGGCCATTGGCGATTCTCTGGCACGTATTCTTCGGGCCACCGGCCATGAGGTAACAACCGAATATTACCTCAACGATGCCGGCCGTCAGATGCTGTTGCTGGGAACCTCGGTATGGGTGCGTCTCAAGCAGCTTGCAGGCCAGGATATTTCCCTGCCGGATGATTCCTACAAGGGTGATTATATTAAGGATATTGCCGAAGATATTCTGGCCCACAAAGGCAAAGACTTTGTGGAGACTCCAGAAGACGAGGCCATTGCATATTGCAAAACCGTGGCCGTGGAAACCATTCTTTCCGGTATCAAGGACGACCTGGCCCGTTTTCGGGTGGAGCATCAGAACTGGTTTTCGGAAAAAAGCCTGGTGGATGAGGGCCTTGTGGCAACAACATTGGACGGGCTCAAGGCAAAGGGCCTTGCTTATGAAAAAGACGGGGCCTTGTGGTTTGCCTCCACCCAATTCGGTGATGACAAGGATCGGGTACTGCGCAAGTCAAACGGGTATCTGACCTATTTTGCCTCGGACATTGCCTACCATGCCAATAAGATCGAACGGGGGTTTGATCTCATGGTGGATATCTGGGGTGCGGATCATCACGGATATGTGCCTCGGATGAAGGCAGGTATTCAGGCTGTTGGCAATGACCGAGAATCCTTGCAGGTTATTCTGGTGCAACTGGTCAATCTTCTCCGTGGGGGTGAACAATTGGCCATGTCCACCAGGGCCGGTACCTTTGAGACCCTTGCCGACGTGTGTGAGGAAGTGGGGGTGGATGCTGCCCGTTTTATTTTTCTCTCCCGCAAAAGCGACAGCCATCTGGATTTTGATCTGGACGTGGTCAAGCAGCAATCCATGGACAATCCGGTGTATTACGTCCAATACGCCCATGCCCGCATCTGTTCTCTCATGGCCAAGGCCAAAGAACGCGGCATTGAGGCTCAACAACCAGATCCAAAGCTTCTTGCGTTACTTGACACCCCTGAAGACCTGATCCTTGTTAAGCGAATGGACAGGTTTCCCGATATGCTCACCCTGGTCTCAAGGACACTCAGCCCCCATCATCTCACCTACTATCTCCAGGAATTGGCAGGTGATCTCCACCGTTATTATAATGTACACCATATTTTGAACACACCCAATCCAGAACTGCTCCAGGCCAGGCTCAACCTCTTTCAGGCCGTGGCCCAGGTGCTGCGAAATGGTCTGGCCCTTTTGGGCGTGAGTGCGCCTGCAAGCATGTAATCAGGGGTCGTACTCTCATTGTTCTTCCAACCCAGGACATAGCACCAGGATTTCATGGCAACCAGGAATACCAAAAAAAAGAAACCCTCCAGGCAGGCAAACCAGCACAGCTGGAGCATCGGCCCCCTTATCAGCAAATCGTTGTTTGTTCTGATTGCTATGGCCTGGGCATTTATTCTGGGAGTTCTTGTGGGCAAAGGGTACCGACCGGAGAATGCCATCCCTGAAATTGCCAGGATCATGCCTGAAAAGCAGGAAGTTACGCCACCACCTCCCAAGGTGCTCAAGGCCGAAGAGTTAGGCTATTATGACCGCCTCAAAAAAGCCCCTCCTCCCTCTCCAGGAGCGGGTACGCCCAATAAAGCCCGCAAAAAAACTACCGTCCAATCCAGGAAACCGGTCGCCCAACCCACTCAACGTTTTGCCTACATCTATCAGGCTGCTGCCTTCCGTTCCCAGGCCGATGCCTTCCGTTTGCAGCAGCAGATCATTGGTTTGGGCATACCCGCCTTTATTGAGACGACATCATCGGGTTGGTATCGGGTCAATGTTCGTTTCAAAGGCACACCTTCCCAGACCAACGAGCTCAAGGCACGACTCAATCCCTTGGGTGTGACAAGGCTTCTTTTGAAAAGCAAACATCCGATATAGACCCGTCTCCTTCCTGGTATCAGCAAAGGACAATGTTCCCTGTTCCCAACCCTCAAGCCCATAATCATGTACAATCACTTTCTGGATCTTGATACGCAGGAAGGCCGCCATGTCCATGTCTGGCCCGTCCCTTATGAGGGCACTGTCAGCTTTATGAACGGCACCAAGGCAGGCCCAGAGGCCATGCTCAAGGCAAGTTATCAGATTGAGACCTTTGATGGTCACCTTGGAGTGGATTTGGCGGATATGGCGCATTTTTCAACACTGCCGCCTGTGCCATGTTCCGTGCATGGCCCTCAGGGGCTGCATCAGACCATGCGCAATATACTTGCCGCCTATGATCCGGGCCGTGATTTTTTTCTCACCCTGGGGGGTGAACATTCCATTTCCCTGCCCTTGTTTGCCTTTTACCAACAAGCCTATCCTGATCTTGTTATTGTACACATTGATGCCCACGGCGATCTCAGAAATGAATACGAAGAAAGTCCCTTATCCCATGCCTGTATCATGGCCAGGGCCAGGGATCTTGGTCTTCCCATCATCCAATTGGGTATCCGCAGCCTGTGCAAGGAAGAAGCAGACATCATCACGGCCCAGCCGGATCATGAACTATTGACCATCTTTGCCTGGGAGCTTGACACCCCCTTGAACACAGCCCGCCGCATCAACCAGGTTCTTGGCGGTCGTCCCATGTACCTAAGTTTTGATATTGACGGCCTTGATCCCTCGATCGTGCCCGGCACAGGCACTCCTGAACCTGGGGGCATACCCTATACCTGGATATGGGAGTTTTTCTCTCACCTCTGGCCGGGGTCACCCCTGGTGGGCATGGATATGTGTGAGGTGGCCCCTGTGCCGGGGACGGTTGTTTCTGAATCCGTTGCCGTCAAGGTCATTGTCAGAATCCTGAATTGTTTCTTATCCAGGAGTCTGCACCTGGAGTAGTCTTCAAAGCCCCTGCTTTCTGTTCTCAATATCCTTTATCACATCCGAGTCTCTACCATGTCAGATACGAAAAACACCATCAGAACCATTGAACATCTTGAAGACCCGGCCGACTACAATCTCGAACCTCTGACCACCCTTGATCCCGACACCATAGGTTCTTTTGAAGAACTCCTTGATGCCATGTCGCAAACAGCCTTTGGGGGCCGCCAGCTTGGTGAGGCCCTGGACGTCTTGTACCACATGGTCACGGATCCTGATTGTCTTGTGGTGGGCACCTTTTCTGGAGCCATGACCGTGGCCAAGATGGGCAAACTCATCTGTACTATGATCGACAAGGGATGGCTTGATGTGGTGGTTTCCACGGGTGCGCTCATGGCGCATGGATTTATCGAATCTATGGGCCTTCGCCATTACAAATACAAATTCGGGCAAATGGATGACACCTTTCTTTTTTCCAAGGGATTCAACCGTGTCTATGACACGCTGGAGCCAGAAATCAATTTTATGCAGGCTGAAGATGTCATCCATGAGGTCATGCAAGCGATCCAGGGCGATACCTTTCTCTCTTCAGAAACCTTTTGTGCCCGTATTGGCGAATACCTTACCAAGCATGTTCAGGGACCGGGCATCCTCAAAAGTGCCTTTATCCATCATGTACCGGTCTATATTCCGGCCTTTACTGATTCTGAACTTGCCCTGGATGTGGCCACTCACATGATGCGCCAGATGCCCGACATTATGGACGGCCCATGCGATCCCTCGGCATTTCCCTTCCAGTTCAACCCGTTTCTGGATCTGTTCAGCTACACCCAAAAAATTTGCACGGCCAAAAAGATCGGTATCTTCACCATTGGTGGAGGCGTACCCCGCAATTGGGCCCAGCAGGTAGGCCCCTTTGTAGAAATTGCGGGCCAGCGGCTGCCAGAACTGCATCTCCCCATCCGCCGTTTTGCCTATGGTATCCGCATCTGTCCTGAACCCGTCCACTGGGGCGGCCTGAGCGGCTGCACCTATTCTGAAGGTATCTCCTGGGGCAAATTCCTCCCCCCCAATGAAGGGGGCAAATTTGCCGAGGTCATGTGTGATGCCACCATTGCCTGGCCCCTCCTGATCAAGGGCCTGCAAGACAAACTCGCAACCCCACCCACTCCCTAACACCTAATACCTAAAACCTAACACCTAAAACCCATACCCCCCTCCCCCCTCATCTGCATAACCCGTCTATACGCTATGAACAATCTGGAGACCCGTATCATGCCCCTTAAAGCCCTCACCATCGAACGTATCCTCTGGCGGGGCAGGGGGCTTGCACGGCTTGATTCGGGCAAGGTGGTCATGGTGGAACCAGGTGTTCTCCCAGGAGAAATCGTAGACGCCCATATCATCCGCGAAAAAAAGGACTACATCACAGCACGCGCACACACCCTCCTCGCCCCTTCCCCTCTCCGCCGCCCCCATCCCTGTCCCCATGCACCATTCTGCGGGGGCTGCACCCTGGGTATCCTGCCCATGTCCGAGGCCCTTGACCTTAAACAACAAATCCTTACCGACATCCTCACCAGAAGCCTGCACCGCCACATAGACACAACCAGCCTCCCCCCCATCCAGACCCTGGCTTCATCCAAGGCATGGCGGTATCGATACAGGGCTCAGATTCATGTCCACAACCACCGCCCCCATTTTCGCAAACTTCAAAGCAATGACCTGGTTCCCCTCAGGGATTGTCTGCTCCTCACCCAACCCCTGGGACAAGCCCTTTTGCAACTGAGCGCGGCACTTCCCAACGGCAGACATACCATTGCTGCAAGCCCCAAAGACATGCGTGTCTGTACAGAAAGGGACACAACACCCCTGGCCCTCCCCTTTCCCCACTATGGTTTTGATCTCATGCTTTCGGGCAGGCATTTCTTCCAGGCCCATTGGGAGCTCAACCAATCCCTGATCCATCTGGTGACCCAGGCCGTTTGCGACCATCAACGGGTTGCGGATCTGTATGCGGGTGCGGGGAACTTTTCCCTGCCCCTGGCCCACAGGGGTATCCAGGTGCTGGCTGTGGAATCGGTTCCCTCAGCAGCACATGCCGGAACGAAGAACGCCCAACGTCTTGGCCTGTCTGACCTTACCTTCAGGGTTGGCAACCTCTCCAAAGACACAATCTGGAAGGCCATCCGTTCCTTTTCGCCCACGGCCCTCATCCTTGATCCACCCAGAACAGGTGCCAAGGGCATCGCCCGCAAACTCCTGTCCATTGACAGCCTGACAACCATGATCTGGGTCTCTTGTGATGTAGTGAATACCTGCCGTGATCTCACCCCTCTTCTCAAGGCCGGATGGATCTGCCAGGCAATAACCCTTGTGGATATGTTCCCTCAAACCTGGCACATGGAAACGGTTTTCATCCTTGTCCACCCATGACACCCTGTCTACGCACCCCTTCCGCCCTGAAGCCAGACGTCAAATCCACCACTAAAAGCACAAAAAAGACCTCATTTCGCTTGTTATTACAGGCAAATAAAATACTTTTTAGGCAAAAAAAAACTATCTTCAACGAAATGAAGATAGTATAATCGAGGGATGACTTGCACATCCTCGTGAAAACAACTAGCACCCAGGAAATTCCACGTCGGAATCTTTCTCTGGCCTCTACAAGGACCCCTTATGCCCAGCCGTTCCCTCCTTATTTCCTGGATTCTCTTGTTCCTGTTTCTGATCCTGTTTGTTGTCGGCATCAACCTCGGCGAGGTGGATGGCGTCTTTGAAAAAGGTGTGGCCATTTGTCTGAGCTGCATAGGGATAGGATAAGGCTATGACCAGACGCATCATCCAAACCCTGGCAACATTTCTTACCAATGCCTATTGGCTCTTCCCCTTTGGCTCGTCCGGGATCTATACGGGCAAGCTGAAATCGGTTTGTGTTCCAGGGCTTAATTGCTGGTCCTGTCCGGCTGCCCTGGGCGGATGCCCCATTGGTTCCATCCAGAACTTTCTGGCATCTATCCGGCTGACCCTGGCCAGCGGTCAGTATCGGTTCGGATCCTATGTGATTGGTTTTTTAGGCATCATTGGGAGCCTGGTGGGACGTATGCCCTGCGGATGGCTCTGTCCTTTTGGATTCTTTCAGGACCTGGTTCACACAATTCCTTCGCGAACCTTTGGTATCTGGAAACCTCTGACCTGGATCAAATACCTGGTTCTGGCCCTCTTTGTCATCATCCTGCCCCTTGTGGTGGTGGACGATTTTGGCTTTGGCTCCACCTGGTTCTGTAAATATATCTGTCCGGCAGGCACTCTGGAGGCGGGTATTCCCCTCCTGTGCCTGCGTCCTGACCTTCGAGAACTCATAGGCGGACTCTTCTTCAACAAGCTGACCATCCTTATTCTGCTCCTGATATGGATGGTCTTCACCAGCCGACCTTTTTGCCGGGTTCTCTGCCCCCTGGGAGCTATCTATTCCCTGTTCAACAAGACCAGTCTGTTCACCATGCGCTGGGACAAAGAAGCCTGTGTCCACTGCAAGGCATGTGCAACAATCTGTCCTATGGGCGTGGCCTTTTATGAAACGCCCAACAGTCCGGAATGTATCCGCTGCCTCAAGTGCCGTCAGGTGTGTAAATTCGGCGCAATTTCCTGCGAAATCAAAGGGCTGAACCATCCTCCTCTTGCCACCAGAAAATCTGGTAAAAAACCAAAACCCGTACACATCTGATCAGGCTTGTCCCCAAGTCGCCTTCTGCTGGATTTTGCTGTTGTTGCAAACTATGACTTCTTCTGAACCTGTTGTGAGGGTACAGAGGATATCAGAGGTTTGATCAGGCTATTCAGGCTGGTTTCCGACATATATCCTACATGACTGGCCTCAAGTTTACCGTCCACAAAGACAAGTATACGGGGTATGGCCGTCACCTTAAAGGCAGGAGCTATCTCGCCTCCGTCCACATAAATGGGATAATTAAAACCCACTTTGTCGGCAAAAAATTTCACCGCACCAGGATTGTAGTCCAGAGAAATCCCCATCACAAAAAGTTCTTTCTCATTGTATTGCTTGCGCAAAGCCATCAATGCCGGGAACTCCTGCCGACATGGTCCACACCATGTGGCCCAAAAATTAACGACAACGACCTGGGAAGAGGCATGGCTTACCAGTTCCATAAACTTATCTCCTGACAGCATGCCTTTATACTCAGCCAGAGCTGTTTCAGGAACCGTCCATACGAAACAATGAAGGGCCAGAACCAAGGTAATCAACGCGCGTATCAATGTTCTACTCCTCATATGAATACAAGTTGTCATTCCCGAAAGCAGATGGTGGTGATCCAAAGGGTGCCCCCATCTGTCGGGCATGTGTTCCACCTCAACCGTGGATGTTACCCTTCCATGAGGCCATTCCTCTTAGGGCAAGGCTTCCAATGCCTTCATAATGGGCTTGAGTTTGGGCCGAAAATTGATGTCATGCACATCAATATATCTAAGGATACCCTTGGTATCTATGATGAAAATGGCTCGTTCAGTCGTTCCACTGGATCTGAGTACACCGTATGTGCTTGCCACGGCACCGTGTGGCCAGAAATCCGAAAGCACAGGAAACCACACGCCTCCCATAGCCTCGGTCCAGGCAAACAGACTGGGGACATTATCCGTAGCAATACCAAGAAGAACCGTATTATGTTTCTCAAACATATCCTGGATCAGATTATATCCTGGCCATTGATCCGAGCATACCGGCGTAAAGGCAGCCGGAACAAAAGAAAGCATGACGTTCTTCTTGCCACGGTAATCACTCAAGGTAACCTTGGAACCATCTGTGGCTGGAAGCGTAAAGTCAGGGGCCTTTTGGCCTGTTGCAACCCTGAGCGTACTGTCCAGAGGTTTGAGTGTACCAGGCTGAAAGACAGGGTGATTGGCTCCCTGAGCCACCCCCCCAAAGACAAGACCAAACATAATAGCTACAAGGAACAACCGTCTAACATCTTGCATACATCTTCCTCCATACCATATGGCTCATACCTGATTAGCCGTTAAAGATATTGTTTCACCTTTTTCAAGAACATAGCGGCACTTTCCATCTGCCCAAGATGGGTGAAGACCACCTTGGGTTCCCCCTTGTCCAGACGGATCATAACAAAATAGGGCGTGCCCACCTTACCGACTTCTCCATGCCAAAGATAGTCTTCGTCTGGAAAAAGGGGAAAGTGTACCTGAAATTTCTTGGCAAAGATAGCTACTTCATAGGAAGAATTACCGATCCCAATACCTATCATTTTAACCTTCGAGTCCAGCCCCTGTTCCTTGATACGACGATAGACATCATTCACCAAGGGGGCTTCATTCTGACAATGGGGACAATACATACTAAAAAATTCCACCACAACCAATTCCGCTTTGATAGCGCCAATATCAAACTCTTTGCTGCCGTCAGCCACTCCCAAATACTCAGCAGCAACCTGCTCAGCGGGACAGGACAGCATAAGCCCTGGAAAAGACTGACCCACTTGCAGCTCTCCACTGGCCAAGGCCGATGAAGCCCACAAGCAAAGACAGCATATAATCCACCATTGTTTCATAACTCCTCCTTGGAACAGTGTTGTGGTGATTCATCCACATCAATACGTACTTGTTGCAGACCATTCAAAAAATATCCTTATATATGCTTATAATAACCTTTTTTGCAATATGCTTCAACAACCTTGTACCCCTTAAATCCCTTAAAAGATCGTCAAAAAGCCCTATATTTCAAAGTATTAAGATGACTTTCAATCCGTTTCACATATCTCTCTTTCTTCCAGAAAAATTTCCAATTCCTGCAAAAAGGCAGGGATAAGATTGGCTGCCCCCTGAATCTTCCGCACCGGCTCTCCCTTGCGGAAGATCACCCCACAATCACGCCCACCGGCAATACCGATGTCAGCCTCTCTGGCCTCACCGGGTCCGTTGACCACACAGCCCATGACCGCCACGGTAAAGACTTCTTTCACCTTTGCGAGCCGTTTTTCCACAGCCGCTGCCAGTTCAATAAGGTTCACCTCGGTTCTGCCGCAGGTAGGACAGGAGATAATCTCAGGCCCCCGCTGCCGCAGCCCCAGAGAACGCAGAATCTCCCAGGCAACCAACATTTCATCTACAGGATCGCCTGTTAAGGACACACGCAGGGTATCGCCTATGCCCTGGGCAAGAAGCATTCCTAGACCAATCCCGGATTTCACCGCACCCCGCAAAGGCGTTCCCGCCTCGGTCACGCCGATATGTAAGGGATAATCAACCTGATGACTCATAAGACGGTAGGCATCTATGGTTGCAAGAACCGATGAGGATTTAAGGGAAATTTTGATTTGATCAAATCCCCGTTCCTCCAGCAGCCGGACATGGCCCAGGGCCGACTCCACCATAGCCTCTGGTGTGGGGCCGCCATATTTCGAGAGGAGATGCTTTTCGACTGATCCGCTGTTGACCCCGATCCGTATAGGTACGTTATGGGAACGGGCCGCATCCACAACCCGGTCTACATGCGCCCGTCCTCCAATATTGCCGGGATTGATGCGTAACCCATCCATGCCAGCCTCCACGGCCAGGATGGCCAGTCGATGCTGGAAATGGATGTCCGCAATAAGGGGAATACAGGCTTGCTCCTTGATGTCCCGTAAACAATGAGCCGCCTTGGCATCCAGCACGGCCAGCCGGACGATTTCACAACCAGCATCAGCCAAGGCCTGAATCTGGGCAAGGGTGGCTTCAATATCATGGGTATCGGTATTGGTCATGCTCTGAATCCGTACAGGATTCTCCCCACCAACGCCCACATGCCCTACCGAGACTGTTCGGGTGGTTTTTCGTACACTACGCATGGTTGTTCTTCCTGTTTCATGCTCCTACTTCTTTGAGGGAAGGCTCTCCTGACCTTCTGCCTCTTGCCACCTGGCAACACGATACAAAACGTCGAACAACCTCATTGGCTCTTCGACGTCTTCCATAGCTTCCACAAAGCCACACCAAATATTTGGTACCTACTTTCCACAGATGCTGCCTCATTCCGCAACGAATATCGTATCCCAACTCTCACCGTCAACACCTCCCGTTTGCCCCCAAGGAGCCAAGGCTTCAACCACAAGGTGAAGAACGCATGGCATGACAACATCATGGATTTTTTCTTGACGAGCCAAAGGATTCTGACCCAAAAAGATTGGTTTGAGGTATCCTGAAAGGTACACTCTGTGTCCTTCAACGCAATGAAGACGAGACACGACTCCCCCCGACAGAAACATACAATTTTTTAAAAATATAATGGAGGATCCTATGTTCAAAACATTAAAATCCAGGCTCATGCTGTCCTTTTCCGTTATCATACTTTCTATGGTTGCTCTCTTGGTTGTTGTAGAAACCAACAAGGAATACCATCAGATTTTGTCTCAAAACACGGAAATCTTGGACATGCGGCTCCAAAAAATTCATGACCTCCTCAAAGAACGTACCTCTTTGGCACGCTCCCTGGCCAACTGGATCGCTCTCGACCCGAAAGTCCAGGAGCTTTTTGCGGCACAAGATCGTAATGGCCTTCGCAACACGCTGCTGCCGGTTTTTCAAAATGCCAAGGGAAAAAACAATATCTCGCAATTTCAATTCCATCTCCCTCCAGCCACCTCCTTTCTGCGTCTGCATAAACCTTCTCATTTCGGGGATGACCTTTCTTCATTCCGCCATACCGTCGTCCAGGCCAATGCAAAAAGGCAGATGATGTCTGGTATCGAACGGGGGCGTCACGGTGCAGGGTTACGGGCTGTCGCACCTGTCTCTTATGCCGGCAAACACGTGGGTACTGTAGAGTTCGGCCTGGCGGTTAATGACAAATTGCTTGAAACATTTAAGCAGAACAATGGGTTCGATGTTTCTTTCCTTATGGAAGGCAAACAAGGACTGGCTGCTCTGGCTCGCAATAACAACCGTGATGTGAATAAAGAAAATAGTGACGCTATCCGGGATGTCCTGGCCACGGAAAGCGTTCACACCATAGAACAGGACTTCGGAGATGGGGTAGAACTGGTCCTTTACGCTCCGCTTCGTGACTTTTCTGGAAAAACCATTGGGGTTATCGTACTTCCGGAAAATATCACCCCTGCCATGAATCATCTGCACGCCATGATCTGGTCCATCATTGGCTTCGGCATTCTGATAACGGCCATTATCCTGGGGATGATGTATTTTATTCTCAACAAATTAGTGGACAAGCCCCTGTCGCAAATTGTCGGCGGACTGGCTCAGGTGAAGGAAGGCAATTACACTCTGCGCCTCAACGATTCATTTCAAGGCGAACTTGCAACGGTGGCCTTTGCCATCAATGGACTGCTTGACACTGTGGAACAGGCCCTTGCCAAGGTTCGCGGCGAATCACAAATTGCAGCCGAACGTGCTGCTGATGCCGAACAATCCAGGCAGGATGCGGCAGGACGTGAAGAGGAGATGCGTGAACTTTTGAAACGTATTAAAGATACCGCCAAACAATCATTTACCATTGCCGACAACCTAGGACGTGCAGGCAAACATCTTGAGGCACAGGCGCAAGACGTGACCCAGGGCATGGCTACGCAAAAAAATCATGTCCGAGCGACCGTCACCGCGGTGGAAGAGATGAACTCCACCGTATTGGAGGTCGCCCACAACGCAGCCAACGCTGCGAGCAATGCAGAACGCACCCGTGATAAGGCCCAGCATGGGGCAGAAGTGGTTTCTGAGGCAGTCAACGCCATAACCCAGGCTCGCCGCCATTCAGAGAGCCTGGCAACGGATTTACATCAATTAGACAAGCACGCCGAGGGCATTGATACCATCATCACGGTCATCACCGATATTGCGGATCAGACCAATCTTTTGGCCTTAAATGCGGCCATTGAGGCAGCTCGCGCTGGAGAGGCAGGTCGTGGTTTTGCCGTTGTGGCTGATGAAGTCCGCAAACTTGCAGAAAAGACCATGGTCGCCACCCAGGAGGTAGGAGACAGTGTTGGGTTGATCAAGGAATCCGTGCTTGGCAATCTGCGCAGCATGGAACAGGCAACCTCTGCGGTCAACGATGCTTCACAGCTTGCCGAACGCTCTGGCATGGCCCTGGAGGAAATCGTTGAGTTTGCCCGTAACACGTCGGACATGGTGACCAGCATTGCAACCGCATCTGAGCAACAATCCGTCACCTCCCAGGAAATTACTCAAGCAGTTGGTAAAATTGATGCCGTATCCGACCACACCAATGAACAGATGCATCAGGCATCCAAGGCAATCATGGAGGTGATGGAACTTGCCAGCGCACTTCATAACTCCTTTACCGCACTGAACCTCAATGACCATGCATGATTGTTCTCAATACCCAGTCAGGGATATGACATGTGCTCAAACTCATAAGATGCGTTTACTCACGAAATGCAGACACCAATGACGAGGCAATCAGCGTCCATCAACTCATTACCGTCCCTTGAAACATCATAATTGCAGGCTGTTCAACAACCCATCAGATGGAACACTGCAATCCATTCAAACTCCGACCCTGCCTTAATACGCATGAGTTTGAATGCGTTGCAGCAACCCAGCAGATGCGATTTGTGGCAACCTGACAAGGAGTATCTCCTATGTCATTAAGCATTGGTATTGTCGGCCTTCCCAATGTCGGCAAATCCACCCTGTTCAACGCCCTGACCAAGGCCCAGAATGCCGAGAGTGCCAATTATCCCTTTTGCACCATTGAGCCCAACAAGGCGGTTGTGCCTGTTCCTGACCCTCGGCTCCAGCACCTGGCCCAGCTTGTGAACCCGCAAAAAATCGTTCACGCCACGGTTGACTTTATCGACATTGCCGGTCTCGTGGCCGGGGCCAGCCAAGGCGAAGGTCTGGGGAATACATTTCTGGCCAATATCAGAGAAACCCAGGCCATTCTTCATGTTGTCCGCTGTTTTGAACACGACGACATCGTTCATGTGGACGGTTCCATTGATCCCATACGGGACATTGACATTATTGAAACCGAATTGATCCTGTCCGACCTGCAAATGGTAGAAAACCGCATCACCCGCCTGGAAAAACAGGTAAAGGGAGATAAGCAGCTCGCCCCGATCCTTGCCATGTGCCAGAAGCTCAGGGATCATCTGGCAACAGGTGCACCAGCATCAACCTTTGCGGACAAGGACGAAGAAGCCCTTGCCCCCTGGTTCAGGGAATTGGGACTCATCTCAGCCAAACCCGTTATGTACGCCATGAATGTGGATGAAGACGGGATTGAAAACGACAACGACCACACAGCCCGTGTCCGCACCCTAGCCAAGGAGCGCGGCTGTGCCTGCATCAAGGTCTCCGCCAAAATGGAAGAGGAACTGGCTGGTCTGGAAGAAGAGGAACGCTCAGAATTTCTGAAATCCTACGGAGTAACCCAAGGCGGCCTGGAGCAGGTCATTCACACGGGCTATGCTGCCCTGGGACTCATCAGCTATTTCACGGCAGGGCCTAAAGAGGTCAAGGCGTGGACGATCCGCAAGGGCTGGAAGGCCCCGCAAGCCGCCGGTGTCATCCATACGGATTTTGAGCGGGGGTTTATCCGCGCTGAGATTATCTCCTATGATGATTATATCGCCAACGGCTCTGAAACGGCCTGCCGTTCCAAGGGTCTTCTGCGAGTGGAAGGCAAGGAATATATCGTTCAAGATGGCGATGTTGTTCATTTTCTCTTTAATGTTTAGCAGCCCTTTTGTTTCCATACCTTATATCCACAGCAGATGCACGGATGTTTCCTGGTCTTTGCCATAGTACGTCTTGACTTTTCGTACGAGATACAAAACCATAGACGTACGTTAACAACGATACTGACACACAAGAGGTAGAGTATGGAAGTTAATCCATCAGAATTGAGGCAGAATATATACAATCTTCTTGATCAGGTCATTGAAACCGGTATTCCGCTGGAAATCAAAAGGAAAGGACATCGGCTGAAAATAATACCTTCAAAACCCACGTCAAAACTCGCCAATCTGCAACCAAATCCAGAATGTATCTCTGGTAATCCAGAAGATTTGGTGAATATAGCATGGGATACTAACTGGAAACCAGAACTATGATTTATCTTGATACACATGTTATAGTATGGTTATACTCTGGGAATATCCATCTTATAAGCAAAAATGCTCAATCTATGATTGAAAATAATTCAATAGCAATATCTCCAATTGTTCTTCTTGAAATTGATTTCCTTTATGAAATAAAAAGGATTCAAGTTACATCAGAACAAATCAAAATTTATCTCGAACAAAAAATTGGATTAATCGTTTGTGATAAATCATTTGCAATGATATGTAAAAATGCTGCACTTCAAAAATGGACAAGAGACCCATTTGATCGTTTAATTACATCTCATGCAGCAATAACAAAAAGCACGTTAATTACAAAAGATATGAATATACGTGAAAATTATCCACAAGCACTGTGGTAATTCTGATAAAAATACCATGCTATAACCAGCCAACTCCTAACCCACACATCAATTATGCCCCAACGCGGCCCCCATATTTCCCTGGCCCCGGAACGACTTGTCAAACGTGTCCTTGGTATCCCCTTGGAAGAATTTCAGACCTGGCCGGAATACTTGCAGGAACTGGCCCTGTCCCTTGCCGAGGAATTGTTCATAATCCGGTACAATCCCTTTATTCCGGCAGAAAATGTCCATGCCAGCGTCCTGGACAGGCTCAAGCGGGAAAAAGGGGCCTTGTCGCCAGAATATTTTCACGACCTGTCCTCGTGTCTCAATGGGTATTGGGAACGATTTGAAAAGGATCGAAGGTTTACGGCCAAGCTCATCAAACAAATGGGAACCATCCTGCACAAAGAGCAGATTTCCACCTCCCCGCATACCCTGGTGGAATGTTCCACCGACGCCACAGACCTGCGTATGGAACTTCCGGCAATGGTGGTGTTTCCTGATACAACCGAGCAAATCCAGCAAATTGTCCGTTTAGCCAATGAACAGGGCTTTGCTCTTGTTCCCCGTGGCGGTGGTTCTGGTCTGACAGGCGGGGCTGTACCTGCCAAATGGCGAACCGTGGTTTTGAGCATGACACGGTTCAACAAGATTCTTTCCATAGATACTGCCACAAGGCGATTATGTGCCCAGGCCGGAGTGTTGACCCTGCACGCAGCCCAGGAAGTGGCACGGCACGGGATGCTTTTTACAGTGGACCCTGCGTCCAAGGCGGCATCATCCATAGGCGGCAATGTCTCGGAAAATGCGGGCGGCCCTTTTGCCTTTGAATACGGCACAACCATTGACAACCTCCTCAACTACACCCTTGTCACCCCTTCGGGCGCATGCGTGCGGGTTCAGCGCAAAAACCACCCCGGCCATAAAATCTTTCCCCATGAAACCGCTGTGTTTGAAATCATGGACGAGAGCGGGAATCTGACCCAAACCCTTAGTCTGCAAGGAGAAGAAATCCGGGCTGCAGGTCTTGGCAAGGACGTTACCAACAAATACCTGGGCGGTCTGCCCGGCATCCAGAAAGAAGGGGTGGACGGCATCATCACGGAAGCCTGTTTTACCCTGCATCCCCAGCAGCATCATTTCCGGGTGCTGTGTCTGGAATTTTTCGGTTCATCCATGCGCAACGCCTCCCTTGTCATCCAGGGCGTTGTCAGTCTGAGAGATACCATCAGAAAGGAAGGCGATAAGGTCAAAATATCCGCTATGGAGGAGTTTGGCACCAAGTACGTCCAGGCCATTGGGTACCAGAAAAAATCCATAACCTTTGAAGGTGCGCCCATCTCGGTTCTCATCATCCAGCTGGATGCCGATGACACCATTGCCTTAGACAAGGCCATGCAGGATATTGTGGACATCACGGCACCCTTTGACAATGTGGATATCTTTGTTGCCAAAGACGAAAAAGAGGCCGAACGCTTCTGGCACGACAGGCACCAGCTCAGTGCCATTGCCAAGCGGACCAGCGGGTTTAAGATGAATGAGGACGTGGTCTTGCCTCTGACGGTGATTCCTGAATTTTCTGATTATATCGAGGCCATCAATCTGCATTATCTGGCCAGGGCCTACCGCAAGGCATTGCAGCAGGTGACAGGACTTCCGGGCATTGAGGTGGATGACGAATTGATCCAGATGGAATTGGGAGTCACCGCAGACATCCTCAAGGAAAAAACCACCACAAAGGATATTTCTGAACAGGAACTGGAGCTGCAAGTCTTCTATTTTTTTCAGCATTTGAAGAACAAATACGCTGGTCTTCAGGACAAACTGGAAACCATCTTCAAACAGATGACCGATACCCGCATCATGGTGGCCAACCACATGCATGCGGGCGATGGTAATTGCCATGTGAACCTGCCTGTTAATTCCAATGACCCAGACATGCTCGAACTGGCAGAAGAGGCTGTGGTCAAGGTAACGGACAAGGTGCTGGAGCTTGGCGGTGTGGTCTCTGGAGAACACGGGATTGGCATCACCAAGATTCCCTTTTTGCAGGAAGAAAAGATTGCCGCTCTCAGGGCCTACAAGCATCAGGTAGATCCCAACAATATCTTTAATCCCGGCAAATTGACCCAGCGGGAATTGGTCGTTTTACCTTACACCTTTTCCTTTAACCGGCTCATCAAGGATATCAGTAAAACTGCCATCCCCGGCAAAGACCAGCTTATCAATCTGCTGGTCAATATCCAGACCTGCACCCGATGCGGCAAGTGCAAACAAGTCTGCCCCATGTTCCAGCCAGACAAGGGGCTTCTCTTTCATCCCAGAAACAAAAATATTGCCCTGGGCGCCCTGATTGAGGCCATCTATTATTCCCAGCTCCATACAGGCCAGCCAGACAAAAAACTTCTGGATCAGCTTGGACACATCATGGATCATTGCACGGCCTGCGGCAAATGTACGGCTATATGTCCGGTAAAAATCCATACCAGCGATGTCACCCTGCATATGCGGGCCTATTTGGAGGAAAAAGGAGCAGGCGGTCATCCCTTGAAGGGTCAGATTCTTAACCTGCTGAGTAAAGATCCTCACAAATTGCTTCCTGTAGCAGCCAGGGCCGTCAGCATGGGACAGTCTCTTCAAAACAAGGTGGTAGACCATATCCCCCAATCCTTCAGACAACGCATGAACAACCCCATGTTCACGGGCAAAGGCCCAGACCTGGATTGTACCAATCTTACTCGGAAAATGGGCCTGAAAAAAGGAACGATCTTTCTGCCGGACAGCCCTTCTTCACCAACCTCTGAGGCGGTATTGTATTTTCCTGGTTGCGGGGCCGGTCTGTTCTACCCCAATATTGCCCTGGCTGGGACGTATCTCCTCCTCAAGGCGGGATATGGCGTTGCTCTGCCGCCAGTCCACCTATGCTGTGGGTATCCTCTGCTCGCTTCAGGCCATAAGGGGGAGTATGAACGCATAAGCCGTGACAACCGCAACCTGCTCAACAAGGTTATAACCCACCTTGCCGACCTGGGACTGACCTGCACCTTCTTTCTGACCTCGTGCGGTACCTGTCGGGAAGGAACCGGAGCATACCGGCTGCAAACAAGTCAGGGGAGCCCAACCGACCACCTGGATGTGGTGCAATTCATCATGGAGCGACTCAAACAACCGGTTGCAGATGAACAACAAGGCGAACTCATCTACCATACCACCTGCCACCCGGAATGGACGGGTATGAACCCCACAAAGGCTGGGAGCATCTATGCCAAGGCATTGGAAGAACAATCAGGATGCTCGGTCCGTATAAGCCCAGGATGCTGCGGCGAATCCGGCATGGGGGCCATGAGCTCACCGGCCATTTTTAATAAAATCCGCGCCAAAAAACAGCAGCAGCTTACCAAAGACCTCAAGGAATACCCCAAAGACGGCCCGGTTATTGTGGGATGTCCGTCATGCAAAATCGGCATTAAACGCTCCCTTATCCAGATGAATCGGGAAAACGAGGTTCTGCATACCCTGGAATACCTGGCAAGGCGACATGGGGGAAGAGAGTGGGACAAGGCGTTTCTCAAAAATCTCAATAAGGCTAAGGTAGTCAATGGGGTCAGAATGGTGAAACAATCTAACTGACAATCAAAATTTCAGGATATTTACAGTTCATCATGCAAAAAGGTGCTTCTTTTTCAATAGTACAACAAACTCAACTACAAAGGATTATATTATGCAGACTGTTACTATTTCTCAAAAATTTCAAGTTGTTATACCAAAACAAATACGTGAAACATTACAATTACAACCAGGACAAAAAATACGTGTTGTTGAATATGGCAAACGTATTGAACTTATACCTGAACGATCTATTTCTGAATTAAAAGGCTTTCTTAAAGGAATCAACATAGATTTTTCCCGTGAGGATGATAGAATATGAATATTATTGATTCTTCTGCTTGGCTTGAATACTTCTCGGACGGACAAAACGCTGAAAATTTCTCACGGGCAATTGAAGATGAAAAATCATTGATTGTTCCTGTTATTACAATATATGAAGTCTTTAAGGTGGTTTTACGAGAAAGTAGTGAAAATAATGCACTACAAGCAATTGCTGCAATGCAGAAGGGTCGTGTTGTTGAACTGACAGTGGATGTATCCATTGAAGCATCAAAACTCAGTCTGCGGCATAATTTGCCAATGGCAGATAGCATCATCTTGGCCACAGGATTGAGATATAACTGCACAATCTGGACACAGGACTCGGATTTTAAGGGAATCAAAAACGTAAACTATTTTCCCAAAATAACTCGGTAGGTTATGATGTAATTCTTTCAAGACACAGGCTTGCTCGTGAGTGTGCAAAGCTGGACGTCAACTTTGAACAAAAAGTATCTGAAGAAGGTTACAAAAGATGTACACCACTTGCTGATTAACCTGTAGTTGCCTCCCTATCCCATGAACGTCTTACCACCCCCTACCTCCCCCCGCTATCTGGCCATTGATTTTGGCCTCAAACGTGTTGGTTTGGCTGTGGCAGGCCCCAACAATACCTTGGTCTTTCCCCTGAAAACTCTCTTCAGAACCACCAGGGCCGCTTTCTTTGAAGAACTCCTTGCCACGATTGAAGAAGAAAGCATTCAGGCCCTTGTCGTAGGTCTGCCTCTGGATATTGACGGCAACGAACAGCTTATTTCTCGGCAGGTACGAAATTTTGCCGCCAGTCTGGCCCGGCGGGTCTCCCTGCCCATCTATCTGGAAAACGAGGTGCTTACCTCCTTTGAGGCCAGCAGCCGTCTGGACGAAGCCAGGGTCTTTGGCAACCGCAGGAAAAAGGTGCTGGATCAGATGGCGGCTGTAGCCATTCTTGAATCCTTCCTGAACCGTGGGGATATCCCTCTCCCCTTTTCACCGCTTGAACAACACCCATGAGTTGGTCCCATCCCTCTCCCCTTCAGCGTTCTCTGCTCACCCTGGTTGGCGTTCTGCTTCTGTCAGCCGGAGCCTTGTTCTGGGAAATCCACCATTTTCTGCACACCCCCCCAGCACGTCAGGGCAGAGATGTGGTGGTTCGTATTACGCCAGGCATGTCTTTTTCCGCCATTGCTGCCTTGCTTGAAACCCAAGGGGTCATAACCGACCAAAAACGCTTTGCCCTTTTGGGACGACTCATGGACAAGACAGGAACAGTACGCGCGGGAGAATGTCTTCTCAACACGGGCTGGCCTCCCCTGCAGGTACTCACAGAGCTTGGCAGATGTCAGGACATCCTCGTTCCTCTCACCCTTCCCGAAGGGCTGACCTGGTGGCAGACAGCAGAGAGTATTCAGTCCTCTGGTCTGGGAACCCGTGAAGGTTTTGCCCATATAATACAGGATGAGGCTTTTTTGAAACAATGGAAGATTCCAGCCAAGAGTGCTGAGGGCTATCTCTTTCCCGAAACGTATTTGTTTCCCAAGACCACGAAGCAGCCTGGAGGTGACACAGGTTCAGAGACATCATCCAGTGCCGAGCAGAACCAACGCCTTGCCCATCATCTTGTTGCCATGTTCTGGAAAAAAACCAAAGGGCTTATTCCGCCCAACATGCCAAAACACAATCTGCACAACCTCCTTATTCTGGCCTCGCTGGTGGAAAAGGAGACCTCCAAAGATGAAGAACGCGCCCGTATCGCCGGGGTGTATGCCAACAGGCTGAAAAAACACATGCGGCTGCAATGTGACCCCACAGTTATCTATGGGATAGGGCCAGATTTTGACGGCAATCTCACACGCAAGCATCTTCGGGACAAGTCCAACCCCTATAATACCTATGTTCATGCAGGGCTGCCCCCCGGTCCTATCTGTTCACCGGGCCTGGCCTCCTTGCAAGCGGCCCTGCATCCCGAATCCCATGACTACCTCTATTTTGTGGCCAAAGGAGACGGCAGCCATGTGTTCAGCAAAACCCTCAGGAAACACAATAGGTACGTCCGTCAGTACCAGATGGGGCGGTGAACCAGACTTCTGAAACAATCAAGGGCGTGACATCATCACGTCGTGTTCTGCAAGGTAACAAAAACAGTGCATAGTTGAGGGAACCTCTCCCCTGGTCTTGAACCTCATGATGCGTTCTCAAAAGATTCCCATATTGACTTACAAAGAGAGGGTACGCTAGCGGTTACTCCAGAAAACGCCAGTATACGGATACCAGCATGAGCAGCCAGAAAAAAAACAACACGGGCGCGAACAAAGAACCCCTTCAAAATATCCATGATAGGTTTTGTCAGGGAACCTTGACGACAAGGCATATTGCCCGTTCCTTTCTGGAAGAAAACCTGCCGCCCCAAATAAAGGCGTTGGTGGATCTCAATACCCTCAGCATTTGCAAGGATTCCTTTATTGAATCAGACATGAAGGAATATTATTCCGACATCCTCTACAAGGCTCGGTTTGGCAAAAAAACCGGCTTTCTCTACGTATTGTTTGAGCATAAAAGCCGACCGGACAAGCATATCTTCCTGCAACTCTTGCAGTACATGCTGTCCATCTGGAATTTGTACAAAAAGCAATCGCCTGAACCCAAAAACTTGTCCAGGCCAAGCCTGTTTCAACTTCCGGTTGTGCTTCCTCTGGTGGTGTATCACGGTAAACAAGCTTGGAATATCCCGGCCCGTTTCTCGGAATGCTTTCAGGGAGTAACAGATGATCTCAAGGTCTATATCCCTGACTTCAGCTATCTGCTCTATGACTTAAGCACGTACACAGACGATGAAATCAAGGGCGATGTCATGACACGGGTTCCCTTGCTCATCTTAAAACACGCGTACGACAATGACCTCTTTGAAAAACTCCCCGGCATTATCGCTCTGCTCAAGGAGTTATCTCTTCAGGAAACCGGATTGCACTATTTTGAAACATTTTTTACCTATGTTCTTGGTTTGGGTAGTCTGCACTCAATAACCCTTGAACAAGTGCATACCGTACTCTCTGAGTCATTATCGCAGGAACAAGGAGAATGTATTATGGATTTGGTAGAACAAATACGGCAGGACGGATGGAACGCTGGAAGACAGGAAGGATGGAATGCTGGAAGGCAGGAAGGATGGAATGCTGGAAGGCAGGAAGAGAGACACCAAACCGCAGCCAATCTTAAGGCTATGGGGCTGCCCTCTGACGTAATCCATCAAGCAACAGGGTTATCCCCAGAAGAAATAGACCAGCTAGAAATTTCTGATACAACAAAGAAAACTATCCACTAAGGTGTCAGTTCCTTGGGGTTCACCTATACAAATACAAAGAGGGTGTCAGTTCTGACACCCTCTTTCCTTTTGGTTCGTTCCGGTTATTTCAGGTTCGGCAAGTGGGTAATGGCCTTGTCAGCATTTCACGCCTCGGAAAACCACCTTCCTGCTTGCTTGCCTTGCTTACTGAGCCGAGAGAGCCAGCCGGAACCCCGGGTTGAAACGCGTGTAGCCCGGCGAGTTCTTGTTCCGATAAGCCGCACGCACGTAAAACTGGAGGTCGTCAAAGTCACCGCCGCGACGAACACGGGAGGAGCTATCACCAGTCTCCCAGGCAGAACCATCAGCAGGCGCACCAGTATAACTACCATGCCACTTATCCTGGCACCATTCCCAAACATTACCACTCATGTCATAGATGCCCAGTCCATTCGGGGACTTGGTGCCTACTTCGTGATGACCAGACAACCAGTCTTCTCCATACCAGGCCACCGCGTCCGCATCATCACCGCCAGAGTATTTTTCCTTCTTGCCACCGCTACGGGCCGCATATTCCACCTTAGAGGGTGGTCCTAAATTTGGGGGAAATCGCATTATGCCCTCCGCAAAGAAATAGTACATGCCTTGTGCGGGGGGCGTCTGGATAGGTAACACCTTGGTGTCATTAGTAATCAAGGACAATGCCTACAACGAAATAACGGTTCAGAACAGGACTCGTTGTTTCGCCAGCAATCTCTTGTGGAGAGGGCCAAGGGCGGGCAAATATTGCATATTGGGGCACGTCTTTTGGGTCAGTAAAATACCGTTCAGCGAGCCATTGGGCCTCATTGCCTGTATATGGGTCTCTGTAACCGAGGCGATATTTAGGGTCATTATCCCGATAGGCTAAGTTAAGACATCTTCCCTCATCCCCAAGGGCCGTTCCATCAATGGTTGTGTCAAGTCTTTTGGCACAATCCAGGGGCATATCAAAGAAGACAAGGACATTTCTCAAGCCTAATCTTGGCTGGAGTTTCTCAAGGTTAGGATCCGGATTTCTATTCCCTCGAATGATAAAAAGATGACCCAGCCCAACGGTAACTTCCCTGTGTCCGACATTTTCACTGTCAACCTTATACGAAAAAACATCCATGCCATTGGCACATTTGGGTTTTGCGTCATCACCATACACATTGCTTGCGATAAGATTGCAGAGGTTAATACCTGCTGCTCTGAGAGCCGTTTTAATATTTTGTCTGCGAGATAGAGGTGTTGTACCTGGATTGTAATTAACCATAGAATCAAAAGGAACAAAATCCGCATAGCCATCCGGGTTGGCACTGCTTCCTCCGTTCGCTTTTCCATCTCCCAAGGGATAGCCTGTGGCCTTGTAATAATCATTGAGAATGGTCTGCCATTTGAGGAAAAAGGTCTGCTCCACCTTGGTCTGTTTGGCTGAGTAGATAAGGTCCCGTCCCTTCATCACCGATGCCAGGATAATGCCGATGATGATCAGGACAATGGACATTTCAATAAGGGTGAAACCGTTGTTATGGGTGGTGCTGGGGAGCTGTTTCATAGTTGCTTCCTCATGGAAGGTTGGTGGATACAGTAGTCTGTATCCCGAAAGGGTTGTTTCTTTCTGGTTTATGCCCTCTCTGCAAGGAGGTAGTCGTTGTCCTTTGGGGGCGTCTGGGTAAGTCCGTCGCTGGGTTTATTAGTAATCAAGGACAATGCCTACAACGAAATAACGGTCTAAAACAGGATTGGTTGTTTCGCCAGCAATCTCTTGTGGAGAGGGCCAGGGGCGGGCATACATTGCATACCACGGCACGTCTTTTGGGTCAGTAAAATACCG
>PDWJ01000167.1_pt1 | contig 96600 bp, 79 predicted proteins | sample 1430881 | NCBI WGS metagenome assembly PDWJ01 (sample SAMN01162460, study PRJNA174530) | Oral metagenome, whole genome shotgun sequencing project. | biome: Marine environment; feature: Marine mammal; material: Swab sample of the gingival sulcus; isolation source: swab sample of gingival sulcus...
AAACAGAAAAAACAGACCGTAACAAATAAAAGGAATGTAGTTGCCCGGCCGCCGGTTATTGAGATGCCACGACAGGGACAGGCTTTTTCCGTGGCTTCCCGGCCGGTAAAAGTGACGGTTCAGATAAAACACGCAGAAGATCAGCAGGTGGCCCTTGAGTTTCAATGCAACCGGAAGGCTGTCGCTGTCGATAGCAGACAGCAATCAGGGAAGGGTGAAACCACGGTCTGGTTTGAAACCTCGATGGCTGGTGAATGGCGTCTGCGCGCTCGGTTGAAAGTCAAAGGGGCCCGCTGGAGTCAATGGCGTAATTTCACGGTGAAACGGATCAGTGCCGCCAAAAAAGGGCGGAAATATGGTCGGATCAAAAACGATATGAAGATCAAATCAAAGGATTAGATGAAGGAGGAGCGTATGAAAACTACTTATCAGTTTCTGCCTATTATTCTTTTTGTCTGCTCAGGATTTTTCCTGAGCGTTGTTCCTGCATCTGGAGAGCAGTCGGCGCTTGATATCTGTGGTCAGATCAGTGCTGACGAGCTGGCCGTTATCCACAGAAAACCGCTTTATCCAGAAGCCTATGAAAATGAATGTCTGTGGAGTGAAACACCTGGTGGCATGGCCTTTTTGCATATTACTGTCGGCAAGATCGAGCATCCGCTCCGCGATTATTATGTCAAAGATCTTCCGGCTTCAGTACGGCTTGAAAAAATTACCGGTATCGGAGATGAGGGACTGGTGAATATATCTGAAGGAACGCTTGGTGTGATTGTCATCCGGAAAGGTGACCGGCTCATTAAGAGTAATGTCGTGTTTCTCGATATCAAACCGAACAGCAAAAAACAAGAGGCCTTTTACACTCTTTTACGGCGGATTGTCGATCAGGTGTAGGATACGGAGACGGCACGCGGCTGCCGGTCATCCCTTCTCATCAGTTTTCACCCATCCTTTTTCCAGGTGGAGAAAGGATGGGTGACCAGCTGCGCGTTGAAATATCTGGGATCTGCGGTGACCTCTTTGCCAATCCATGGTGGCTTGTCAAATGACTGGTTTTCCTGTTCAAGTTCTATCTCCGCTATAATCAATCCTTTGTTGACGCCGTCAAACTCGTCAATCTCCCAGATAAATCCGTGGTAGTCAATACGATATCTTGTCTTTTCAATCAGCGGTTTCCGGCAGAGCGTATCCAGCAGGTGACGCGCATCATCAACGGGAATCTCGTATTCATACTCCGGGCGTGACAAACCGACACTCATTCCCTTGATGGTCAGAAAAGCGCTGCTACCGGCGATTCGAATCCGGACAGTCGTTCCGTCTTCTGTGGGGATATAGCCTTGACGATAAATGGTTCCGGCAGCCTGGTGCCGCCATTCATCTCCGTTAAGCAGGAATTTTCTTTCAATCTCTATTGCCATGATCTTCTTCCATTGCTGAGGGCGGGTCATCATTGTCGCCGGCGCTCTGATTGCCGGCTGGATTGTTGTCGAAATCCATGGCGACGTCCGGCAGGAAATCCCTGAACGCTTCACCGTAAATTTCCCAGATCGTGATAAACAGGGCGGCAATGATCGGGCCGATAATAATACCGAGAATCCCGAATAGTGATATGCCGCCGAGGGTACTGAACAGAATGAACAGATCGTGCATCTCGGTGTCCTTACCAACGAGCCGGGGCCTGACCACATTGTCGATATTGCCTGCGATACCGCCGCAGATGGCCAGCAGAATCAATGCTTCTCCAAAGTTGCCGAGCAGGGCGGTGACAATCATTGCCGGGGCCCAGATGATAGCGGTACCAAATGCCGGTATCACTGACATGACGGCCATCAGTGTTCCCCAGAAGACCGGTCCTTCGATGCCGACAATGGCAAAGGCTATACCGCAGATAATACCCTGCAGCAGGCCAATGATCATTGTTCCCTTGATGGTTGCCCGGGTCACCGAGGTGAAACGGACGAGCAGTTTCTGCTCATCAGCGTCATGAAGCGGCAGGAAGTAGAGTATCTTCACGAGCAGCCGGTCTCCCATAGTCAGAAAATAGAACATCACATACAGCATGATAATGGAGCCGAAGACCGCATTGACCGTTTCCATGGTAAATGAATGCAGGGAGTCGATCAGAAAGGTGGAAAGGTTGCCGACCAATACACCGGTTTTCTCGAGAATCAGGTCACGATAGGGCATGATCTCATCGTAATACGGCATTTTCAGCAGGTATGTGCTGATTACGGTTGGTTCGGCGATCAGGGTCTGGATGAACGGGGTGACCTTCTGGCCGACGGTAATTGCCTGGGCCGCAACAACGGTGACAAGCAGGGAAAGGGGGCCGATAACCAGAACAACGACGCCGAGGACCGTCAGTACCGAGGCGGCTGTTTCCCGGCCGCCGATGTGCTTTGCCAGCCAGCGATGGATCGGACGTGCCATCGCGGAAAAAAGACCGGCCATGAAGATCGGCATCAGAAAACGGCGAATCATCAGGATGAAGATACCTGAAATAAGTGCGACCAGTAAAATCAGCACGATCCTGTTCAGTTTCTCGTTTTTCACAGCAGCTCCTTTTTTGCTGATTGACTGTTTTATTCGGTGCGCGATCAGCCGGTTTCAGTTCAGGGGGCTTGACGGCGGTATGGTGTCGGTCTCTTCCTTACAGGAGATTTTCTCCTCTTTTCTAATTTCTTTCTGTCGTCTTGACAACAAAAATACGGCTACTTATTGTTCGCACAGGTTTTGGGAAATGTTCCAGGGACATTGCCCTGAAACGGATTGCTCAGTACTGATCAACTGAAATCAGAATGAGGAAACCTGAGATTTCCAGGAGGATATACGTGACCAGGAAAAAAAAAGAAGAACAGCATGAAGAGACGGTAGAAACGAAGTCCGTTGACGAGGAGGCTGTCGAAGAGGCAGCGGACGAGGCCCCGGAAGAACCGTCTCTTGAGGAGCAGCTGCAGGCTGCCAGAGATGAATCGGCTGAATTGCAGGATCAGTTTCTGCGTGTGGCTGCTGATTTCGAAAATTTCAAGAAACGGATGGGACGGGAGCGTTCGACCATGCTCAAGTATGCCGGAGAGTCAATTTTTCGGGAACTGTTGCCGGTGGTTGACAATCTCGAGCGGGCAGTAGATCAGGGTGTGGTTGATGGTGTTGAGGCCGAACAGAATCTGCGTGCATTGCTTGAAGGGGTGCAGCTGACGCTGAAACGTCTGGTTGGAACCCTCGAGAAGTTCGAGGTGAAACCGATTTCAAGTATTGGCGAACCATTTGACCCGAACGTGCAGGAAGCGCTGACTATGGAGGCCAGTGATACCGTTCCTGCAAACCATGTGATCAATGAGTTCGAGAAAGGCTATTATTACAAGGACCGGCTGCTCAGGGCCGCGCGGGTAATTGTTTCATCCGGCAAAGACAAGTCGTGAGCCGGAGACGGATAAAAGAGGAGCTTTTGCTTGACAAACAGACAAAAATGACAATTTTTCAATGTGTCTGCCTGAGCGGCAGTACCAGCGTCGGGAAGGAATTCGGAATACGTAATTATCCGGTTATGTGATATAAGGAGAGAAAAGATGGGTAAAATCATCGGAATTGATTTGGGAACCACCAACTCATGTGTGGCGGTAATGGAAGGCGGTGATCCGAAGGTCATTGCCAATGTGGAAGGTAACAGGACAACCCCCTCTGTTGTGGCATTTGCCGATAACAACGAGCGGCTGGTTGGACAGGTTGCCAAGCGTCAGGCGGTGACAAACCCGACGCGGACCCTCTATGCGGTCAAGCGGCTGATCGGCCGTAAGTTTGAAGACGCGGAAGTAAAAAAGTCGATCAATATCAGCCCGTTCAAGATCGTTGAAGGAACTAACGGCTCTGTTTCTGTCGAGGTGGAAGGGAAAGCCTATCGTCCGGCCGAGATTTCGGCGATGGTCCTCGGGAAGATGAAACAGACCGCAGAAGAGTATCTTGGAGAAGAGGTAACTGATGCGGTTATTACCGTACCGGCCTATTTTAACGACTCCCAGCGTCAGGCAACCAAGGATGCCGGGAAAATTGCCGGTTTGAATGTCCAGCGGATTATAAACGAGCCGACCGCGGCATCACTGGCTTATGGGCTGGACAAGAAGAACGAAGAGAAAATCGCGGTATTTGACCTTGGCGGCGGTACCTTTGATGTCTCTATTCTTGAAATCGGTGATGGTGTCTTCGAGGTAAAATCGACCAATGGTGATACCTTCCTCGGCGGAGAGGATTTCGATATGCGTATCGTCAACTGGCTTGCCGACGAGTTCAAACGCGACCAGGGGGTTGATCTCAGAAACGACAAGATGGCCCTGCAGCGTCTGAAGGAAGAGGCAGAGAAAGCAAAGATGGAACTTTCAACTACGGTTGAGACCGATATCAACCTGCCGTTCATCACCGCCGATGCCTCTGGTCCGAAACATCTGAATATGAAACTGAGCCGGGCAAAATATGAGACCCTGGTGGAGGATCTGGTTGAACGGACCGTTGGTCCGTGTCAGATGGCCCTGAAGGATGCCGGACTGCAGCCGTCTGATATAGACGAGGTTATCCTGGTCGGTGGTATGACAAGAATGCCGAAGGTTCAGGAAAAGGTCGGGGAGATTTTCGGCAAGGCGCCGAACAAGGGGGTTAACCCTGACGAGGTTGTTGCCGTTGGTGCTGCCATTCAGGGTGGTGTCCTCCAGGGAGATGTCAAGGATGTGCTGCTGCTGGATGTTACCCCGCTGTCACTCGGTATTGAAACCCTTGGTGCGGTTACGACCAAACTGATCGACAAGAATACCACGGTTCCGACCAAGAAGAGCCAGGTCTTCTCCACCGCAGCGGACAATCAACCCGCTGTTTCCATTCATGTACTCCAGGGAGAACGTGAGATGGCACAGGATAACAAGACCATCGGCCGCTTCGAGCTTACCGATATTCCTCCGGCACCGCGCGGGGTCCCGCAGATCGAGGTTACCTTTGATCTCGATGCCAACGGCATTCTGAACGTTTCGGCCAAGGACCTTGGTACCGGTAAGGAACAGTCAATTCGTATTACCGCATCATCCGGTCTGACCGAGGAAGAGATCGAGAAGATGAAGAAAGATGCCGAACTCCATGCGGAAGAGGACAAGAAACGTAAGGAACTGGTAGAGACCAGAAACCAGGCCGATGCCCTGATCCATGCAACCGAGAAAAGCCTGAAAGAGCTCGGTGACAAGGTCGATGAAGAGACAAAGACCAATGTCGAAAAAGAGATCGCCAATGTGAAAACCGCTCTTGAGGGAGACGATGTTAACGAGATCAAGAAGGCAACCGAGGCGCTTACTGCCGCATCACACAAGCTTGCCGAGTTGATGTATGCCCAGGCGGCCAAGGATAATCCGGATGCGGGTGGTACTGGTACTGCCGGTCCGGGTGCAGGTAGTGCCGGAGGCGACAATAAGGGCGATGACGATGTCGTTGATGCGGATTTCGAGGAAGTGAAGTAGTCTGATTGTTCGAATAACGCAGCCTGTTTTGACCGGGGGAGAGGAAACACCGTTTCCTCTCCCCTTTTTTTATATTTTGCGGTAAGCTGTTCTGTCTTTGCTCATGGAGGCAGTCGGACGGGATAGACGTAACAACAAGGAAGAAGACATCAGATGAAGATATTATCAGGAATTCAACCCTCAGGAAAACTTCATATCGGCAACTATTTCGGTATGATGAAGACAATGATCTCCCGGATGGAGAATGCGGAGCTGTACGTATTTATCGTCGATTTACACGCGATGACCTCGGTGCATGATGGTGACCGGTTACGCCGGGGAACGCTTGAGGCCGCCGCCGATTTTCTGGCGTTGGGGCTTGATCCGGATAGTTGTATATTCTGGGTTCAGTCCGATGTGCCGGAGGTTGTCGAACTGGCATGGTACCTGTCCACCCTGACCCCGATGGGGCTGCTTGAACGGTGCCACTCCTATAAGGACAAGGTTGCAAAAGGTATTCATGCCAGTCACGGGCTCTTTGCCTATCCGGTTCTGATGGCCGCGGATATTCTGCTCTACCAGGCCGATCAGGTACCGGTCGGCAGGGATCAAAAGCAGCACCTGGAGGTCGCCCGGGACATTGCCCAGAAGTTTAACCATGAATTTGGTGAGACCTTCGTCCTGCCGGAACCGGCCATTAGTGGGCAGACGGCAATTGTTCCGGGAATTGACGGACAGAAGATGTCCAAGTCCTATGACAATACCATTCCGATCTTTCTTGGCGGCAAGCTGCTGAAGAAACGGATTATGGCAATCAAGACCGATGCGACACCGGTTGAAGAGCCGAAAGATCCTGACAGCTGTAACCTCTACCAGATCATGCAGTTGTTTGCAGCCCCTGAGCGGATGCGGGAGATCCATGATCTGTATGTGAACGGTGGTGCGGCCTATGGTTATCTCAAGCTTGAACTATTTGATCTGATTAACGATTATTTTGCTGACGCCCGCAGTAAAAAGGAGGCGTTGCTCAGCGATCCGGCAGAATTGAGAAATATTCTGGCAAAAGGAGCGGACAAGGCGCGTGAAAAGGCTGCCGTAACCCTCGATCTTGTTCGTGAGCGGGTCGGGACCAGATATTAGGCAGTGATTATACAACCGGCTTCTTGTCGATGCTGAGAAGTTTTCCTGCCCATTCCGCGATCAAAAAGATCAGGGGGTACCGATAATACCCCCTGATTGGCCGAAGCTGCCTGTCTAGAAATCTACCAGTTCGACATCAAAAATCATGGTTGCATTTGGCGGGATCGGGCCTCGGCCGGATGGACCGTATCCGAGATCTGGCGGGATGATCAGAACTCTTTTCTCCCCTTTTTTCATGGAGAGAAAAGCCTCGTCCCAGCCTTTGATAACCCGTCCGGTTCCTACCGGAAAGGAGATGGGTTCACCGCGGTCGTATGAGCTGTCAAATTTCTGTCCGTTCAGTAATTTGCCGGTATAATGAGCCTTGACCAGTGCTCCTTTGGCCGGTGTCTCGTCGCCGCTTCCCTCTTCGACAACCACGTATTTGAGGCCTGACGATGTGGTGATCGCATCGGGGTAATCTTTGGCGATCAGGGCCTGTTGAGCCTCCATTGCTGCCAGTTCCTTTTCCCGTTTTCTTTCATCAAGTGACTTGAGAAGTGTGTCGAAGTGTTCCTGGTCGGCCTTGAACTGCTCTGCCTTGTCGCCGACACGGATGATTTCAACATGGTTGATCTTGTCTCCCTGGGCAATGGCATCAACGACATCCTGTCCCGAGACCACATGGCCAAAGACCGTGTGCTTGCCGTCGAGCCACGGCGTGGGTACGTGGGTGATGAAAAACTGGCTGCCGTTTGTTCCAGGGCCGGCGTTGGCCATCGACAGGATTCCGGGGCGGTCGTGGATCAATTCCGGGTCGATTTCGTCCGGAAAGGTGTAGCCGGGGCCGCCGGTTCCGGTTCCCAGCGGACAACCGCCCTGGATCATGAAATCGGCGATAACGCGGTGGAAGGTCAGGCCGTCATAAAACGGTACCCCCTGTTTTCCGGTGCCGCCCCCAAGTTCCTTGGTTCCTTCGGCAAGGCCAACGAAGTTGGCTACCGTCAGCGGGGTTTTCTCAAATTCGAGCATACAGACAATGTCACCCTTGTCCGTATTAAACTTTACGTACAGTCCTTCTTCCTGTTTTGCTTCTGCCATGTTTGTTTCTCCAATAATAAAAAGACTGAGAGCAATCAGTCCAATGAGTATGTTTGATCTGATCATGATATCTCCCATTGTGCATTGATCTTCAGGAATCATCTGATTACCTGATACCATCGGTTCCGGTACGATCAGGCTCTTCTGTGAAAAAGAGTCTGATCGTGCTAACAATAGTCTGTATAGTGATTATCTTCTCCGAGGTCAACCTTTGAAAAATGATTACGGCCGGATCGTGGCTTTTATGACGAAATTGAATCTGGTAAGGGTGTTATGATGAAACTGATATCGTGGAATGTAAATGGATTGCGTGCGGTTTACAAAAAGGAATTTATCGCGTCTGTTGTTCAGATGAACCCGGATGTACTGGCTCTGCAGGAGACAAAACTGCAGGCGGATCAGCGGACGGAGCAGATGCTGAATCCGGACGGTTATCATTCCCACTGGTCCTATGCCACGATGAAAAAAGGCTATAGCGGCGTGGCCCTTTATGAACGGGTGACACCGGTTTCGGTTCGGAACGGGTTTGGTCATGAACGCTTTGACGTCGAGGGACGGGTGCTCGAGATGGATCTGGGGGCCTTTATTCTCTTTAACGTCTATTTCCCAAACGGCCAGAAAGATGAGGAGCGGCTTGCCTATAAACTTGATTTTTATCAGGAGTTTTTCGCGTATACCGACAAGCTCAGGGCTGAGGGGCGGAGTCTGGTAATCTGCGGCGATTTCAATACGGCCCATAACGAGATAGACCTGAAGAATCCGAAGGCAAACAAGGATCGTTCCGGATTTCTCAGGATTGAACGTGACGTTCTCGACGATATTAGTGCCCGTGGTTATGTCGATACCTTCCGATACCTGTACCCGGAAACAATAACCTATTCATGGTGGAGCTATCGTTTTAATGCCAGAAAGAACAACGCTGGCTGGCGTATTGACTATTTCTTTGTGACCGAGGATTTGATCAAAAAGGGTATGATCAGGGATGCCTTTATCCTCAACGATGTTTTCGGTTCAGATCATTGTCCGGTCGGAATCGAGATCGAGGCCTGAATCCAGCCGGAGGCTGTGAACAGGCAACAGACGGCGGCTTAATTCAGCGGTGCTGTCTTTCTGCTGGCAAAATAGAGCATCAGATAACCGAACAGGGCACCTGTTATTGAACCGATGATAATACCGAGCTTTGCGTATTCCTGATAAACCGGTGTGGTGAATGACAGCGCGCCGATAAACAATGACATCGTAAAACCGATTCCGCCGAGAAATCCGACGCCGACAATCATCGGCCAGGTCACGTTGTTGATCAGATTGACCCCGAGAATCTTTGTTGCCAGCCAGGTGAAAAAGGTGATCCCGACCGGTTTCCCCAGCAACAGTCCCAGGGTGACTCCAATGGTGACCGGGTGCAGTAACGCGATCTGCAGATCGAGTTCAGACATGACGACTCCGGCATTGGCCAGAGCAAACAGCGGCAGGATCATATAGGCGATCCATGGTTCCAGTGCATGTTCCATCTTCTGTAATGGTGTTTCAACCTGGCAGCAGGCTGAATGAATGGAGTGGACTGCCTCAAGGTGAGCCCGATTGATCATGATTGTATAGCCGCAGTCGTCGCCGTCGCAATGTATCTTGTCAAGCCGTTCCCGTACCATTTTCAGGAAAACGTCGGTGTTGTATTTGGAGCGGGCAGGGATAAACATGGCGACGATGACGCCGGTGATGGTTGCGTGGAGTCCGGCATGGGCGATCAAGAACCAGAGTATCATGCCGAGGACGACATAGGCGATGGGGGTCCGTACCCAGAGCCGGTTCATGATGAAGAGGCCGACACAGATTACCGCTGCTCCTGCCAGATAGGAGAGATTGATGGTCGGGGTATAGAAAAAGGCGATTACCAGAATTGCACCGAGATCGTCAGCGATCGCGAATGCGGTCAGGAAGAGTCTGATGCCAAACGGTATCCTGCTGCCAAGGGTCGAGAGAATGGCCAGGGAGAAGGCAATATCGGTCGCCATTGGAATACCCCAGCCGGATGAGCTGTCAGAACCACCGTTAAAAATGAAATAGATCAGTGCCGGTACCAGCATACCGCCGATTGCGGCGGCTACCGGCAGTGCTGCCTTGCGTGGGTCGGAAAGTCCGCCAACCAGCATCTCCCTTTTTATTTCGAGTCCGACCGTGAAGAAGAAAAGGGTCATCAATGCGTCATTTACCCAATGGGCCAGTGAATGGCTGAGACTGCCGCTGCCGATGGTGATGGCGAGGTCCGTGTGCCAGAAATGGTTGTACCCTTCCGCATCGAGATTGGACCAGACGAAAGCCATGCAGGCCGCGGTTATCAGCAGGAAACCACCATTGGAGATGGTGTTGAAGAAATTCTGAAAGGCGGTTGTGCCAATGATTTTGGTCACTACGGATTCAGGATTTTCATGGTTGAGTCGCGGCTGGTCGTCATGCATTGGCAGGTTGATCTTTTCCATAAAACACCTTCTTTTGCTGATTTCTTGCAGGAACCGGTTTTGTTTCAGGCCGGATGATTACAGATGGCCGGTCGGTTTTTGTGGTCCGGATAATGATACCTCATATGTCTGTTCCTGCCAGTTATTTCCGTCTTCTTTTCTTTGTATGACCATGGTGACGGTTTCTCCAGCGATTTTGTCAAGCAGTGCGTACCGGATATCGGCCATGGTTGTAACGCTGGTGTTGTTGATCATGGTGATCACGTCATGTTTCTTTATCCCGGCAGCGGCGGCATGCGAGTATGGGGTGATTGATTCGATACTCATACCGTGAACGGATGGTTCAGTCGAAGGTTCAAGAATGACACCGATTTTTCCCTGGGGTTCGAGTTCACTGCTTTTTAGGTAAAAGCCGATGTCTGCTGTCTTTTTCAGCTCTGCTCCATTGACCGTACTGGTTGCCAGATTGATGACTGAACGTTGGGATACCGCTATCCTGCGGGCAACCCGTGGCGGTATGCCGGAGTCTTTTCTGGTGTGCTGTGAGCCGGCCAGAACGATCAATTGTGTTGTTTTGTTCCGTTTGAGGAAGCGGGCGATCTCCTCGGCCATTGATTCGTCCCACAGGGACTGGGCTTCAATAAAGGAGGACAGGGAACCGTCCGCACCGCTCATGCGTGTGTGATAATCGTGTACCGTTGTCAAACGCTCGACATACCCTTCCATATCGAGTTTGCGATCCGTTGGCAGCAGATTTCGTGTTTCTGCCGGTAATTTGGCAATGCCGCCGTTTTGGTAGACCGAGCTGACGATGCTTCGTTCGAGGTTCAGGCCGATAACCGGGATCTGCTGTTTTCTGGCGTAGGTAAGGATGGGTCGCAAAAGCCGATAATCAAAGCGCCAGACAGCATCATATCGTGATGCCTTCAGAAATTCCGCTTCACCTGTTTTGGCATAAAGTACGTAATCGTCAAGCGCCTGCTGGCTGGTGGTTGGAAACATCTCCATCGCAATGGCCAGATTCCGGTTCTTCCGGTGAAGTGCCTGGATCAGCATGAGCTGGAGCAGGTGGTCGCTGCGTGCTGTGTGTTTTTCACCAATATAGACAACCCGGTTTTCTGCCAGCTGTGTCACCATGCGGTCAAAATCGTGCAGATGATCGATGGCAACCCCTTTCGGTTTTAGTTCGATCGGCAGGTGAATACCGTTTTGGGCGGCCGCTTTCCGTTTTACGTTTATATGGCCGTTTTTAAACGAGAGATATGAGAAGGCGCCGTAATGTTTCAGGCGATGAGCGCTTGCCGCACTTTCCGCAGCCGACGAGGAGCTGATGGCAGCGACCAGGGTTTCCGGTTTGAACGGGTGCTCCCGCACCTCAAGGGTGAATCCGGTTTGCGGATGGTCAGTTTGTCCGTAGAGTCCCCGATAATACGGGTTTGTGCCGAGAAAGATAAGTGATTTTCCTTCCGTGACTGCCTGCTCCGTTTTGTCCGCGGAGATGAATTTCCAGGAAAGGCGTTCGGCCATTTCGATAAAGGCCTGATAGGTTTTATGCTGTTTTGTGTCTTCCGGCAGGATGACGACCACGTCTTTTTTTCCAAGAAACCGGGACCATGACGGATAGCGCTCTTCCGGTGCCGGTTGTCTCAGCAGATGATAGTCCGGATCGATCACCAGTTCGGTCGGTTGAGAAGCGAGCCGTCTGGTGATTATGGTTTTTCTCTGATCAATCAGCTCGGTAAAATGCTGGTCGCCGGTTATCGTCTTGATCGTGAATGGCAGCAGCAGCTGGTACGGCTCCGGTGAATTCTGGACAATGGTGAACGACAATTCCTGGCCTTCACCGCTGTTTTTGACAGACAATGCCTCTATATCGATCCGGGCGGGGGCTATTCTTGTCAGCCGCTGTTTGAAAAACAGTTCAAGATCAAGGCCGGTTTCGTTTTCAAATGTTTCCTGAAGATCTCGCCACGCTGCTGTCTTCCCGTTGAAATTGTGGGAGAAGGTACGGAGGGCGCTGGTAAAGGCCGTGGTGCCGATTCGTTCCTCGAGTTCGTGAAAAAGCAAGGCGCAGCGGCCATAGCCAACAGAACGACGGTCACGGCCGGAGACCATATGATGTCCTGCTGACAGGAAGTGGGTAAGCGGCGGAGTGGTTGGGGTAACGTAACTGAGATAGTCCTGAATTGTTTCCCGGCGTGTGGCAGCGCCTTCGTTCTTTTCGGTTCGATAAGCCATGTCAGCCAGATAGGTTGTCAGTCCTTCACACCAGTTGCCCGTGTGGTAATCGACATCAATGGCGTTGCCAAACCAGGAATGCAGTATCTCGTGCCTGAGAGAAATATCCTTTATAAACGGCAGGTTTACCACCTGTTTGCCAAGCAGGGTGAAGGAGGGAAAGCCAAAACCGGTCGGCATCAGATTTTCTGCAATGACGTAATGATGATACGGAAATGGCCCGAGGACCCGTTCGTAATGGTTGATATGGCGGACCGCTGCCGTGAGATAGGTATTGCTCAGGTGCTGGTCTTCAGGAAAAAACAGGGTGTGAACGCTCAGCCCTTCCCGGACCTTCATTGCCGTGTGGATAAATGGTGCGGCTACAAAGGTGAGATTATATACCGGTTGTGAGAAATGAAACCTGGCGGTGTTTTGCCGGGTTGTCGGTTCAAAGGTGTCTGATTCGGACAGCGCAATGAACCCGGCGGGGATTGTGGCCGAAAGGGAAAAACGCGCTTTGCTGTCTGGACGTGGATGCCAGTTCGAGGTCAGAATGATTGCCCGGGGGGACAGGTTGTTGTAATAGCTTTTTTGCACTGTTTTCGAATATGAAAGCAGGAGTACCTGACGGGTGGGGCTGCCGGGCAGTTGTATCGTGTCCATTCCTGTGGTGTCGATCTCCCTGTTTTCACCCTGCTCGTTGTTCAGTATGCAGCCGGTTACCTCCAGACTGCTGATATCGATCTGCAGTTCCTGTCCGGCCGGGACCGTTATTTTCGCGGTTCCCGACAGGTATTGTTTCTCGGGGACAAAGGAGATGGCAAGTTCTATGTTCGGGAGAACGTCGGTTTCTGCCGGAAGCCGGCACGGTGTAAGGAAGACCAGAAAACTGAGCAGAATGATAAAAAGATATCCGGGCATGGCGGTCTCTATTGTTGAAAAAAAGATGTGCTGGTAATGTGGGTCACACACGTTTGCGTATCTGTTTTGATCGTAAGATCTCCAGTTACCTGTTGCCATTTCAGTAATCCATTACATATAAACAGAAAGATGGGGATTGTTAACAGAAATATATCTCTTGAGAACAATCCCTGCGGTTTCCGGGGAGAGCAGGGAGGCTTTTTTGTTGAAGATTAAAGTTGTTGCCATCAATGCCCGTTTCACCCACTCATCCCTGGCATTGTTTTACCTGCGAAACGAGCTGGAAAAACATCTGGACCATGTTGCCGTCGAGATCTGTCAATACACGATAAATGATCCCCATTACGTTCTGCTTCAGCGCCTTGCCACCGGAAATCCTGACTACATCTTTTTTTCCGCGTTAATCTGGAACAGTGATCAGGTTGAAAAAATGATTGAAGACCTGCTGGTCATTGATGATCAATGCCGGTTTGTTGTCGGCGGCCCCCAGGCAGGTATTGTTGGCCGGAAATTCAAAAACAGGGAAAGAGTCACGATTTTTCAGGGAGATATCGAAGCGGCCGGCTCCGCTTTTTATCATGATCTGCAGCGATTGGCTCCTGCGCCCTTTTATCGGGGGTCTTTTCTGAAACTGTCTGCGCCTTCTCTTGATTATCCATACCGACCGGAAGATTTTGCTGGTCCGCTGAAAAATCGTCATATCTATTATGAGACCTCCCGCGGCTGTCCTTTTTCCTGCAGTTATTGTCTTTCATCTGCCGAGACGGGATTGTTTCACAAGGATTTTGAACAGGTGCGCACCGAACTTGACGACATTCTCGCTCATGAACCGAAGGTGGTCCGCTTTCTTGACCGGACCTTTAATGACCATCCGAAACGGGCGCTGAAAATCTGGCAATATCTGAAAGAAAAAGGCGGAAACACGTTGTTTCACTTTGAAATCGCTCCTCATCGTTTCACAGATGAAATGCTCGTTTTTCTCGAGGGAGTTGAACCGGGCCGTTTTCAGTTTGAAATAGGAATTCAGTCGACGAATCCTGAAACCCTGAAACGGATTGGCCGGAAGATGGATGTTGAAGAAACGGCACGAATTATTAGCCGGCTCAGATCGATGGAAAACATTCATCTGCACGCAGATTTGATTCTTGGATTGCCCGCTGAAACCGAGGATAGCTTTGCCCGCTCGTTCAACGATGTTTTCGCGATGCGGCCGCACTATATTCAGATGGGATTGTTGAAAATCCTTCCCGACACCCCGATTTCCCTTGAGGTTAATACCTGTGGTTATCGCCATAGCCGGGCTGTACCGTATAGCGTTGTTGCCACTGCCTGGTTGACAGCCGCTCAGATTCGGGCCTGTTTCTGGTTTGGAGAATGTGTGGAGATCTGTTTTAATAATCGTTATTTTATCACGTTCTGGGATTATCTGTATCACCGGAAAGAGGATATGTTTACCTTTTTTCGAGCCCTGTCCGAGCGGTTTCTTGAAGAGGGCTGTTTCTGGAAAGGAACGACTCAGGAGACCCTTTCCCGGTTACTGCAGGCTCAGGTAAAGAACCGCCAGGATTATCAGGTGTTACATGAGCTGCTTTGTTATGACTGGCTCCGGTGTGGTCATCGTTTCCTGCCGAAAAACCTCCATTGTGCCGGCATCACCATTGATGAGCTGCGGCGAAAGCTCTACCGGGAGCTACCAGGAGCGATCAACGGCCTCTACGATCAGAAGAATCGTAAACACTTCTTCAAAAAGGGCGTTTTTTATCTTTTTTCACGTGAAAGCCTGGCCCATATCGGGTATGAGATTAATGCCGCACACGGGATTGTTCGTTTTGGTCCCGAACGTGAAGAAAACGTTTTCAGATTGAATCAGGTCTGTCTCGTTTCCGAATTATAACGAAATGCTTGCCGGAGAAGGGTGTGTTGCGGATGAAGCGTTTCATTTTTCATTCTATATTTTTATAAAAGGAGTTTTTTGTGTCTACATCATCATATCGATTGAAGAAAATGAATGCCATTGCCCAGGAAGGGCTCGATCTTCTGGAAAAACAATTCAGTATCTCTGAGGATGAACCAGATCCGCAGGGAATTCTGTTGAGAAGTTCACCACTGAACACCGATGATTATCCATCATTAATGGCGGTTGCCCGGGCCGGTGCCGGTGTGAACAATATCAGTGTCGAGCAGGCAACCGCACGGGGTATTTGTGTCTTCAATACCCCCGGAGCCAATGCCAATGCGGTGGTTGACTTGGTTTTTCCGATGATCGGGGTCTGGCTGCGTCACATCTGCAAAGGAATTGAATTCTGCAATTCTCTCGGCGATCTCGAGCCGTCGCTGGTAGCGGCGGAAGTGGAGAAGCGAAAGGCCGCCTTTCGGGGGATGGAGATTGCCGGCAAGAAGCTGGCAGTGATTGGTCTGGGTCATATTGGTGTCAGGCTGGCCAATGGTGGTATTCATCGACATATGGAGGTAAAGGGGTTTGATCCGAAACCGGTTCTTGGCAATATCCACATGCTGCTGCCGGAGGTACAATTGACCCATTCTCTCGATGACGCAATAAGGGATGCAGACTTTGTCAGTCTGCACGTGCCGCTGATAGACAAGACTCGAGGTCTTTGTAACGACGATTTTATTTCCCGGATGAAGAAAGGCGCCGTTCTGGTTAATTACGCCCGGGGTCCGATTGTTGAGGAACAGGCCGTTCTCGATGGTATCAAATCAGGTCATCTTGGTGGTTATATCGCTGACTTTCCGACCGAGTCGGTAATCGGCAATGAAAAGATATTGCTGACTCCTCACCTTGGCGCCTCTACCTCCGAGTCTGAAGAAAATTGCGCGGTTATGGCGGTTCGGGAGATTTCTAACTACCTGCGGTATGGTAATATTATCAATAGTGTCAATTTCCCCAATGTTGAAACCATTCCTTCAGACCGTGTCAGGGACCGGTTGATCGTTATAAACAAGGACGTACCTGGAATGATTGCCTTTATTACCAATATCCTTGCTGCCAGCCATATCAATATCGACTCTTTCAAGAATGAGTCGAATGGAACGATCGGCTACAATATTATCGATATGGAGTCAGATGTTCCGGAGCATGTGGTTAACGAGATCGAGGCCAACGAGAGCGTTATCAGGACAAGGATTATATCCTTTGGGAGATAAAAGACGGGTATAAGAATCTCACCCTGTCTGTAAAAAATATTATATAGCACAACCTGTTGTTTTTCCTATTTTTATGACGGGTTTGTTGTGGCTGGGGTTACTTTTCTGTAAAAAATATTGTACCAGACAGAAACAGATACGGCAGCAGCGGGGGACAATTTCTGCGCTTAACTGTTTGGAAATAAAGAATATATTTTCTTTATCCTTTGTATGGTATGAATATTGAATACAAATATATGTTTTATCTCTTCTCTCCTTTCTCAGGAAAAAGCCGGAGCCGAATCAGCGGAACCGGCTTTTTCTTTATATTTTTTCTCAAAGAATACAATGGATCAGAAAGTAACCGTTGTCGCCCTTACTGAAAACCGCCGTTATGATTCGGATGAAATAAAGAAAAACATCGAAAAAAGCAGTGCAGCGATTGGTTTTTCGCAACGGTTTCATGGTACCCGGGTGCTGTTGAAACCAAACCTGATCAGTGGCCGGGGACCGGTTTATGCCTGTACTGATCTTGCCGTTATTATTGCTGCTGCCGAGTGGTTTATCGATCACGGTGCGTTCGTGTCGCTTGGAGATTCTCCCGCGTTTGGCGGTTGTACCCAGGTCTTACGCCGTCACGGTATGGAGTCTGCGCTTACACGTTTGGGAGTGCATATCACCGAATTCAAGACGCCGGTTATCAGGAAATTGTCAAACCACGTATCGGTCGGAATTGCCGCTGAAGCCCTCACTTGTGACTTGCTGGTCAATCTGCCGAAAATAAAGGCACATAATCAGATGTTCATGACCATGGCGGTTAAAAATCTGTTCGGTATTGTCTGTGGCATGAGAAAGGCCCTGATTCATATGAAAAACGGAACCAGCCACGAAAGATTTGCAGAGGTCATGCTGGATCTTGCTGAAATCGTGCCGCCCTCGATCGTCATAGCTGACGGGATTGAGGTTATGCATCGGCAGGGCCCTGTCGGCGGCGACCGGCTGCATCTGGGCTGTATCGCGATGGGGTGTGATCCGGTCAGTGTCGACAGTGCGATGCTTGACGCTCTCGAGCTTGAACCGGAGCGCTGCCCGATCTGGCGGTCTGCGGCCAGGAGAAAGCACCCCGGAAGTGACCTTTCGGCACTTACCTATCCACTTGACCATCCATCCATATTTCACGGTTCAGGCTTTATTGCCCCTCAGATTCTGAATCCGGTACCATTCAACCCATTACGATTCATGGTCAGCTCCTTCAGACGAGTGCTGCTTCGAATGTGCAGGTAAACCGTTATCTGCCGTGAGTGATGAGGTCATTTCCTGTTTGGGTGAAGTTCTCTCATCTGGTATAATTGTGTAAGAATTGTGGTGTGTTTGTCGTATGTTGAGTATTTTTAACGTATCGTATTGTTATTATCGCAGCAACCGATAGCTCAATATTTTTGCATAAGGTTACAGAAATATGATGATCGGCTGACCCTTGAGGTGAGTTTGGAACGTCGATGGTGATTTCCGGTACGTTGTGGATCTGAATGAAATAAATGCTTTAAAAAAATAAGATGGTGTCTTTATTATTTTGATGCGTTTGGGAGATGCCGAAGAGTAAACAAGGAGAGATAGATGATTTGTAAGTATAAGGATATTCGAGGTGCAAAAATATTGCTTGTCGGTGGGGCTGGTTTCATCGGTTCGCATATTGTCGATGAGCTTCTTAAAGAGGATGTAGCCGAAATTTGTATCTATGATAATTTTTGCCGCGGGACGTACGATAATATTGCCCAGGCTTTAAAGGATCCCAGAGTAAGGCTTTTTGAACTTGGCGGTGATATGCTGCAGACGGATATTCTTGACGAGGCGGTAAAGGGAAAGGATTACGTTTTTCATCTGGCAGCATTGTGGCTGCTTCATTGTTATGATTACCCCAGAAGTGCCTTTCATACCAATATAGAGGGCACTTTCAATGTTCTTGAAGCCTGCGTTCGTCACGGTGTGGGTAAACTGATCTATTCTTCTTCCGCCTCGGTGTATGGTGATGCCGTTGAACTGCCGATGACCGAGGATCATCCCTATAATAACAAGACCTTTTATGGAGCCACCAAGATTGCCTGCGAGCATATGTGCCGGGCCTATTATAACCGGTATGGTCTCGATTATGTGGGGCTGCGTTATATGAACGTGTATGGTGCCCGTCAGGATTATAAAGGTACGTACATTGCTGTTATCATGAAGATGCTGGATCGATTGGATCAGGGGCTTCCTCCACTGGTGTATGGAGATGGATCGCAGGCCTATGATTTTATCTATGTCAGTGATGTCGCCAGAGCCAATATTTGCGCAATGAAATCTGATGCAACGGACCAAAACTATAATGTTGGCTCAGGGGTGCAGACTTCTATTCTGGAATTAACGCAGAAAATACTGGCGATTACCGGTTCAGACCAGGAGATTCAGTTTGAACCAGCCGGGCAGACCTTTGTGACAAACCGCATTGGAGATCCTGAGCGCGCCACGAAAGAAATGGGTTTTACCTACTCTATTGAACTGGAAGAGGGGCTTAAGAAACTGGTGGAATGGAGAAAAGCCCATATTGAGTTGGTCGAACAACGGCGGAAGAAGGCGTAACAATGAATATTCCCATCACAAAACCCTATTTTACCGAAAGAGAACGAGAGCTTCTTGTCAAGCCTTTGGAAACAGGCTGGGTTGTCCAGGGACCTTATGTTTCGCAATTTCAGGATTCTTTTGCTGCGTTTACCAAGGCGGTCTTTGCTCGGGCAACCACCAGTTGTACTTCGGCACTTCATCTGTCGTTGCTTGCTCTGGGGATTGGAAGGGGGGATCAGGTTGTGGTGCCCTCCTTTACCTATGTCGCGACGGCAAATTCTGTAGAGGCTGTTGGAGCAACCCCGGTCTTTTGTGATGTGGATTTGCGGACCTTTTGCATGGATCCTTTTGAGCTTGAGAAAATGCTTGAAAGGGATTCGGCAAAAAAAATAAAGGCGGTTATGCCTGTTAACCAGTTTGGACTCTGTGCCGATCTGCTGAAAATAAGAGCGTTGGCAGATAGCTACCAGCTGAAAATGATAGAAGATTGTGCCTGCAGCTTTGGTGGCTTTATCGAAGAACGCCATTCTGGAACATTCGGGCATACCGGTTGTTTTTCCTTTCATCCTCGAAAGACGTTGACGACAGGTGAAGGTGGCATGGTCATAACTGATGATGAAGACCTGGCCGCGAGGATTTCATCTTTAAGGGATCATGGGGCATCAATGTCAGATCGGGATCGTCATGGACAGAAGGGAAGTTTTTTTCTTCCTGATTTCGATATTGCCGGGCATAATTTTCGTATGACTGATTTTCAGGGAGCCTTAGGCGTTGCCCAAATGGAAAAGGCAGAGATGCTTCTGGAGGCGCGTCGCACTCTGGCTCATCGATATGATCAGGCCCTGTCTTCTGTCGCTCAGCTTACAACGCCATTCGTTCCTGCCGGTTACATTTCCGGGTATCAATCCTATGTCTGTCTGTTTGCTGGTGAAGATGATCTAGGCACTTTGACAAAGGAGCATATAGACAAACTCCATGAGCACAGGAACGCCTTTATGTATGCCCTCGAACAAAATGGCGTCACAACCCGTCAGGGAACCCATGCCATTCATACTCTGGGTTATTATAAAAACAGCTATGGTTTGAAAGATGATCAATATATTAACGCATATGCCGCTGACAGACTGAGCGTAGCTTTTCCTCTGTATTTTGGTATGACAGATGACGAGTTTGCATATGTTTTTTCACAGGTTCAAAAATTGATCTGAGATTATATACAGTAAGAGATGGAATATCTTATTGGTAAGCAAATAAAAATTGTATGGGGTACTGTTATATGAGGGATAATAATCTTTCGATTAATTCTATTCTTGAAGGAAATTCTGATTTTTGTTTTATCGATGGAATTCCTCGTCAAAAGAAAATTTATTCACCGGCACAGGAGCAGACAAAACAGACATTTGCTTTTAAGTGGAAGAAAAGAGACACTTATGAATCTAATGTCGTTTCTGATTTAACAAAAAAATGGCTTCAAGAACGTTATGCCCTTCCTGGAATTACATTTGAGGACTTGATAAAAAACAAGACTATATTAGATGCAGGATGTGGTTCTGGAGTTAGTTCTTTGTTGCTTTTTGGCGATTTCCTTAATCAGTGTCGCTATATTGGAGTTGATATTTCTGATGCTATTGAGGTTGCTTTGGAGAGATTTACAGAAAAAAAGATCAAAGGGGAGTTTTTGCAGGCAGATTTGCTGAATATCCCTGAGGAATTTGGTTCTTTTGATATTATTTTTTCGGAAGGTGTTTTGCACCATACAGATTCCACAGAAAAAGCAATCAGAACTTTAGCTAAAAGAATTCGTGAAGGGGGGTACTTTATGTTTTATGTGTACAATAAAAAAGGCCCTCTTCGTGAGTTCACAGATGATTTTATTCGCGACCGACTTTCTACTTTAAATGATGAAGAGGCTTGGGAGGAGCTTGTCTCTCTTTCCAAGTTAGGTAAGTCCCTTGGCGAGTTAAATGTTGAAATTAATATTGAAGAGCCTGTTGGTCTTCTTGGTATTCCTGCGGGTAAAATAAATCTGCAGCGATTATTTTATTGGCATATATTTAAATGCTTTTACAGGCCAGAATGGGGGATTGAAGAAATGAACCACGTTAATTTTGATTGGTATCGTCCACAAAATTGTCATCGTCAAACTCCAGAAGAAGTAAAAAGTTGGGTGGAAGCAAGCGGTCTTAAAATTCATAAAATGGATGTTCAGGAAGCCGGTATTACGGTTGTTTCTCAAAAGGAGCAATAATGAATGTGTGGCATTACCGGTATTTTTAATCTTGATGGGAGGCCGGTTTCCTCTGTTATTCTCCGAGAAATGACCGATACTATTGCCCACCGGGGACCTGATAGCGAGGGTTTTTATGTGGATAGTTTTTTGGGACTCGGGCACAGGCGGTTGGCGGTCATTGATCTGTCTCGTGCCGGGCACCAACCCATGACCTCTCCTTGTGAAAAGTATTCCATTGCCTTCAATGGTGAAGTTTATAATTTTAAGGAGTTACGTAGAGTATTAGAGGCTTATGGGCATCGTTTCATCTCTCGGACCGATACGGAAGTCGTGCTTCATGCCTATATGGAATGGGGACCTTCTTGTGTTGAGAAATTCAATGGCATGTTTGCTTTTGCTCTTTGGGATAAAACGCGACAAAGCCTCTATCTTGCCAGAGATAGATATGGAATAAAACCACTCTATTATTCGTTTCAGAAAAATATATTTCTTTTTGGTTCAGAGCAGAAGGCGATATGTGCCCATGATGTTGTTTCTAAAGAGCTCGATCTTGAAGCTCTTGTGGAATATTTTACTTTTCAAAATATTTTTACTGATAAGACCCTGCTTAAGGGGATTAAGCTTTTCCCTGCCGCAAGCTGGGCATTGCTTCCTTTGGGAAGTGGTGAGAGATCGCTGATATTTCAGCAATATTGGGATTATGATTTTGTCGAACCAGAGCCTAATGATATTCGAGCAGAAGACGAATATGTTGAAGAGCTCGATTTCCTTTTCCGTCAAGCCGTCAAACGGCAGCTGGTAAGTGATGTCGATGTGGGTGCCTATTTGAGTGGAGGTATCGATTCTGGTTCTATTACCGCTGTGGCTGCGCAAACCTTGCCGTATATGAAAAGTTTTACCTGTGGCTTTGATCTACATTCAGCGTCTGGCCTGGAACTCGGTTTTGATGAGCGGGAAAAAGCTGAATACATGTCCTATCTCTTTAAAACCGAACATTATGAGATGGTTCTTAAGTCTGGCGATATGGAACGTGTTATGCCTCGCCTGGTCTGGCACTTGGAAGAGCCGCGGGTCGGGCAGAGCTATCCTAATTTTTATGCAGCCCAGCTTGCCTCTAAATTTGTTAAAGTTGTTCTCTCCGGTGCTGGTGGCGATGAGCTTTTTGGCGGTTATCCCTGGCGGTATTATCGAGCTGTTTCTTGTGTCGATTTTGATGATTATATCGATCAATACTATCGTTATTGGCAGCGCTTAATTCCTAATTCTACCCTTAAACGCCTGTTTCATCCTATTTGGGATGAAGTTAAGCATGTCTGGACAAGAGATATTTTTAAATCAGTTTTCCAGGGTCGTAACCAGGCGCCATGTTCCCCAGAAGAGTATATTAATCATTCTCTTTATTTTGAGGCCAAAACCTTTCTTCACGGACTGCTTGTTGTGGAGGACAAGTTATCCAGTGCTCACGGTCTGGAGACCCGCGTTCCCTTTCTGGATAATGATCTTGTCGATTTTGCGATGAGGCTTCCTGTTAAAATGAAATTACGGAATTTACAAAATGTAGTACAACTTAATGAGAATGAACCAGGACCAAAGCAGAAAAAGTATTTTCAAAAAACCAATGATGGAAAAAACCTGCTTCGTAAGGTAATGCAACATTATATCCCTGATGATATTGCTGATGCTGCAAAACAGGGTTTTTCTGCTCCTGATGGGTCATGGTTTAAGGGGGAGAGTATAGAATACGTACATAGTTTTTTAGGCAAAGATGATGCGATGTTGTTTACATTTCTAAAACAAAGTGAAGTGCAGGCATTGATTAATGAACATCTTGACGGCGTGGAAAATAGACGGCTTTGTATATGGTCATTGTTAAGTGTTGAGAATTTTTTGCAACAGGTTTTTGCATGAGCCGGGTAGTTTTTATCGGGGCAAGTTCTTTTGGTTTAAAAAGTCTTATTACTGCTTCGCAGATTGAAGGATGCGAGGTCGTTGGAGTCTTGACCATACCACAAAACTTTTCTATTTCTTATCGTCCTGAAGGCGTGAAAAATGTTTTACATGCTGATTTCAATGTTTTTTGTAAAGAAAACGATATCCCATGTTTTGTTATGGAAGGAGGAATGAATAATCCTTCGTTATTTGAAAAAATACGTGTTCTTAATCCTGATTTTTTTCTTGTTGTTGGCTGGTATCATCTGATACCACGTTTGTGGAGGGATCTAGCGCCTGCCTATGGTCTACATGCCTCTTTGTTACCTGATTATAGTGGAGGGGCTCCTCTCGTTTGGGCGATAATAAATGGTGAGAGATTTACAGGTATTACTTTTTTTCGATTTGAAGATGGTGTTGATAATGGCCCTATTATAGCACAGAAAGCAACGACGATTTTTGATGAAGATGATATTGCAACCTTGTATGAGAGAATCGAAAATATCGGTCTAAACTTACTTCAACGGAATATTCCTCGAATTATTAATGGAAGTTTGAAATTGACGCCCCAAAATGAAAGTTTTCGAAGAGTTTTTCCTCAGCGATCACCAGAAGATGGAAGAATTGATTGGAGACGAGATAGTAAAGAAGTTTATAATTTTATTAGAGCACAGACAAAACCATACCCAGGGGCATTTACTTATTGGAATAGTAAGGAGATTTTCATTTGGAAAAGTAGGCGAGTGGAGTATGCCAAAAATTCAATTTGTAAATCTGGAAAAATTGTTAACGCTAATGGTTCTCTTTTTGTACATACAGGAAGAGGTTTTCTGGAAATACTTTCATTAGGTGATGATGAAGAGACGATGACAGGTTCGAGTTTTCTTCAACGGAATCCTACTTGTGCTGAATGGGATGATTTTTAAATAGCTATGAAATGGAGAAAAATACGAGATGTTTCCCCTGACCATAACTGTAATGATGTATTTGAAGATTATTCAGATTCGATTTTTTTAACATTCGATTTGGATTGGGTTTGTGATGATATCCTTGCAGATACTATCAGTATAGTTGAACGTGCAGATGTTGAAGCAACGTGGTTTATAACTCATTATACACCACTTCTAGCAAGACTGAGAGAAAATCCAAAATTTGAATTAGGTATTCATCCAAATTTTAATAACATTCTTGCAGGGAGTCCCGATTCAGTTAACGGTGAAAAAGCGGAAGATACTGTAGATAAGCTTCTTGCCTTAGTACCAGAAGCAAGATCGGTTCGCAGTCATTCTATGACACAAAGTTCTTCACTTTTAACTCTTTTTGCAGAGAAAGGGTTATCTCATGACTGTAATCATTTTATCCCTCATCAGGCTGAACTTAATCTTCGACCTTGGCTGGTCTGGAATGGTCTTATTAAGGTGCCCTGTTTTTGGGAAGATGATATTGCCGCTTTATATGGTGAGGATTTTTTAGAAGTCGGTGAGCTTATTCATCGTGAAGGGGTTAAAGTTTTTGATTTTCATCCAATCCATGTTTTCTTGAACACTGAGGACATGATGCGTTACGAGAATTCAAGAGATTATCATCGTTATCCTGAGAAACTTGTGGGATATCAAAATAGGGGAAATGGATCGAGAACGGCCTTGATGAGGTTATTGGAGTTGTAATCGTTTTTTCTATTTTTAATAATCAATAAATACTGACAAAGAATGAAAATTGCTCTTATAGGTCGAACTGAAACTCTGTTCAGAACAGCACAAATTCTTGTTGAGCAAGGACACGAACTTACTGCTGTTATTACAGCAAAGGCTGCACCAGAATATACAAAATCGTCTGAAGATTTTAAGTTGTTATCACAAGAATTTTCTGTTCCTTTTATGCATACAGCTAAAATCATTGATGCTGTTGCTATGCTTCAGTCCATACCTTCAGTCGATATAGGAATAAGTATGAATTATACAGGTGTAATACCTCAAGAAGTTATAGATATTTTCCCTCTAGGAATTTTGAATGCTCATGGTGGGGATCTTCCTCGATATAGAGGAAATGCCTGTCAGGCATGGGCTATATTAAATGATGAAAAAAAAGTAGGGCTCTGTATTCATAAAATGGTTGGGGGAGAGTTGGATAGCGGCGATATCATTGTTAGGGACTATTATTCTTTAACTCAAGAATCCACAATTACAGAGGTGCATGAGTGGATGTCTACCAGGATTCCTGATCTTTTTATGGATGCACTTGACCTATTAGAGAGTGATCCATTCTATATATTGGAGAAACAGTCTGTGAACCCTAAAGATGCTTTGCGATGTTATCCACGTAAGCCGGAAGATGGTGCTATTAATTGGCATAAAGATGCTCTTGAAATTATACGTTTAATTAATGCCAGTGCAAAACCGTATGCTGGTGCTTTCACTTATTTAAAAGGGGAAAAAATTCGAATTTGGAAGGCTCGCTTGGGTGAGTTGCCCTGTCCAAGTTGCTTTATTCCTGGGCAAATATTATGGAAAAATGATGATGGCTCTGTGGCCGTTGGTACTGGAAATTCAGGAGTTTTATTTATAGACGTTGTGCAGAAGGAATATTCTCCATTAGTTTCAGCGACTGAAATGGTTTTATCACTTAGAGATCGTTTTGGAGAAAAAAATGTGTAAATGGTCAGATTTTACAGAAAAGTCATACAAGACCTTGCTTCTTTTAGCTAAAGAAAAATACTCTTTTAAAAATTATACAGATAATTTTAAGGAGAGAAACATTGTATTATGGCGTCATGATATCGACTTTTCTATTCATAGAGCGTTGAGGCTAGCTCAAATTGAAAGTGATTGTGATGTCAAAAGTACTTTTTTTATTCAATTAAGCTCTTGCTTTTATAATGTTTTTGAACATACTATTTGTGATAAAGTTCGTCAGATAATCAAACTTGGTCACCATGTCGGTCTTCATTTTGACCCGTCTTTATATGTTGATCTTGATAGAGAAGCGATGATGCGAAAAATGGCTTGGGAAAAAACAGTCCTTGAAGAGCTTTTAGATAAAGAGGTTACTGCCGTCTCTTTTCACAATCCTGATTTTGGCGATTGGTTATCTGTAGATCAATTTATCTTATGCGGTATGGTTAATGCGTATTCAAATTTTTTGAAGATGCATTTTCATTATTGTTCTGATTCCAATGGCTATTGGCGTTTTGATAGTATTAAGTCTGTGCTTCGTAGTAAAAAGTATTCTCGCTTACAAGTACTTACCCATCCAGGATGGTGGGTTTCAGAGCCTATACCTCCAAGGCAGAGGGTAAGGCGATGTGTTGATGGCCGTGCTCGCAAAAATATGATTGATTATGATGAGGTTTTGCGTGTTATGAAAAGAGAGAATATTGACGATTGATAGTATGATTTAAGTGTGTTATCGCAAGATAAATAAGAAGGATGATATATGAATATTGCAATACTATTGGCTACTGAGACGGGTTTTGATATTTTTAGATTTATTTTTGAAAAGATTAATATAAATTTAGTTATAGGACTTTCTCCGTCGCAGAGTTCTAATGTCTCAGGATATATTAATGTCAAAGAGTTTTGTTTGTCTCGAAAAATAGACTTCGTTGAAGTCGAGTCTTATTCTCTTTCTTCTGCTAAGGATAAAGAGAAAATATTAAAAAAAAATATTGATGTGTTGTTAGTACTGGGATGGCAACGTTTAATTCCTGATTGGCTTATTCATCATGTACAGTTAGCAGCTTTGGGAGGACATGGCAGTGCCCAAGGAATTACTGGGGGAAGAGGACGCTCGCCTCAGAATTGGGCGTTAATTTTGGGAGAGAAATCCTTTTCTCTGTCGCTTTTTAAAATCGAAAGTGGTGTAGATTCTGGACCAATATTAGCAACAAGCGTTTTCGAATATTCTGTTTTTGATGATATTGAATCTTCTTATATGAAGGTCTCTTGTTTAATGGCTGAAATGATTATTTCTGTAATTAACTCTAGTGATCCTGATAAGTTTAAAGGTATCCAGCAAACAGGTGAAGTTTATTATTTTCCTCAGCGTAAACATTGCGATGGTGTGATAGATTGGGATCAATCTGCTTTTAAAATTTTTGATTTTGTTAGAGCATTAACAATGCCTTATCCTGGTGCTTTTACTTATGTTAATGACATTGTGGTTCACATTTGGAAGTCAATGCCTTTTAACCTTGAAATATTGAGTAAAGAAGCAGATCCTGGTAAGATTGTTAGGGTTTTTCAAAATAATAAATTTGTAGTTGGATGTGGTAAAGGTCAGAATCTTCTTGTAAAAAATTGGAGTTGTTCGGACTCCAGATGGTCTCCGAAAAAAGGGTGTATGTTTTCTTCAGTGAGTACTTTTTCAAACGTTTCATCAATTGTGACACGACATCATGACAGATATCCTGATAAGCAATTGAGTCCTCGAATAATGTCCCTACTTCAGATAAGTGAGAATACTTGATTTTCTCTTTATTTCTTTTAGGAAAGGTGATGGCTACAAGAAAAAGGATCTTTATTGGAATGACAGAAATTGCTGGATATTACGGACAGCTTTCTAAGGATTTTCGTGATTTAGGCTATAATGTTACTTTTGTAGATAGTAGTAATAATGTTTTTAAGTACGCACAGTCTGAAGAAGTAAGTATCTGGTTTATTTCTCTTTATAGGAGATTCCAAGATATTCGAAGACAGTTGCCATGGTATAGGTTTTTGGAAAAAATAATATGTGTTCTTTCAGCTTTAATTTTACGGGTTTTCATCTTTTGTTGGGCATTATTTTTTCATGATTTGTTTATTTTTGCTTTTGGAACATCTTTATTGCCAAGAAATTGGGATTTACCAATATTAAAGATATTTAAAAAACGAATTATTTGTAACCTTGCTCATGGTTCAGATGCTCGTCCACCATATGTAGATGGTTTTCGTCAAAATGAAAACAGTCAATTTGATGACGTTCAGAGAATTTATTTTCTGACTAAATTTATAAAGAAAAAATGTCTTCATATTGAACGATATGCTGATGTGATATTGGGAGCCCCCTTGTCGTGCCATTTTCTTAGTACTCGTTTTGTTAATCATTTTTTTATAGGTCTACCTTATAGTGCGAAACGTTTTTCTGCGAATTGTTCCACAATTGAAAGTGGTTGTACCCGTATATTACATGCGCCATCTCATCCTCATGCTAAAGGAACTTATAAGATACGAGAAGCAATAAGTTCTTTGAAAAAAAAAGGTCACAATATTGATTTCGTCGAGGTTCTTAGGCAGCCTAATGAAGTTGTGTTGGAAGAACTTGGTTTTTGTGATTTTGTTGTAGATCAGATGTATAGCGATACTCCGTTGGCCGGCTTGGCAACAGAAGCTGCCTGGTTTGGTAAACCAAGTGTTGTGGGAGGATATGGTTGGAATGTCTTGCAGCAGTTTGTGCCTGATGAGAAGTTTCCTCCGAGTCAGATTTGTCACCCTGATGCATTGGAGGAGGCAATTGAACAGCTTATCGTTGATAGCGATTATCGTCAAGATATGGGGCGAAAAGCATTTGAATTTGTTAGTAAAAAATGGCATTCGAAACGTGTGGCTGAGCGTTATATAAAAATGTTTGATGGAATGGTTCCTGAAGATTGGTTTCTTAATCCTGAAAGCATTATTTATACGTATGGAGGAGGATTTCCTGAGTCCCAGGTCAAAAAGGTTGTCGGAAACTTAATACGTGCAAAGGGCATCAAAGCCCTGCAACTTTCTGATAAACCTGAGCTTGAGCGCGCTTTTGTTCAATTTGCAGGGCTTGTTGATTCTGAGAATGTTGTATGATCAAGGCGTTTTTTAAGGATAGTTTGATTTATGCGATTCCCTCTCTTTTAAGTAGGGGGGTATCTCTATTTTTGCTTCCGTTGTATACTCGTGTCCTCTCTCCTGCTGATTATGGCTCCCTTGAAATTCTCATAGTTTTTGCCTCCTTGGCAAATTTAACAGTTGCACTGGAAGTATCCCAGGGTGTCGCTCGATTTTATGGGACCGAAAAGGATGCGTGTAAAAAAATTGAGTATGCCTCTACTTCCTTTTGGTTTACTTTATTTTGTTATTGCTGCTTTTTTTTTCTAACACTTCTTTTTGCTCCTCTACTTGCACCTTTTATTATTGGTAGAGCTGATACAACTTCGATTTTTTGTTTGGCTATGGCTTATATAGCGGTAAATGGAATGTTCTATCTGGTGCAAAATCAGTTTCGCTGGGCTCTTCGCAGCAAACAGTATGCGATATGTAGCATTCTGGTAACTCTTATTACTGCTTTGTTGTCGGTTATACTTGTATATATTTTTCAATTGGGCCTTGGAGGTTTGCTTGCAGGAATGTTAGGAGGCGCTTCTGTCGGTTTTCTGTATGGCATAATCAACCTGAGAGATTCTTATAAGTGGGTGTTTTGTGGAGACAGGCTTAAAGAGATGTTGCTTTTTTCTGCTCCCTTAGTCCCTTCTGGAGTTGCGGTTTTTCTTAGTAATTACATAGACCGCTTGATGATAAATCATTTTTTAACATTAGAAGATCTTGGTGTTTATGGTATCGGTTTTCGGATTTCGAACGTAGTGAGTTTGGTTCTCGTTGGGTTTCAGGGAGCGCTCATGCCTTTGATATATAAAAATTATCATCTTGTAGATACACCCAGGCAGATTGCATTGATTTTCAGGACTTTTTTGTTTTTTGCCTTCTTAATGTGTTTTTTTCTTGTTGGCTTTTCCCGTGAGCTTTTATGTGTGTTTACGGTCCCAGATTTTTATGGTGCTGCTGATGTTATGAGATTCCTTGTACCTGCGTTGCTGCTGTCAAATATGTATATATTTGCGCCAGGTCTTGGAATAGCGAAAAAGACTTGTTTTGTTTTATTTATTAATATTGCTGTCGCAGTGTTCAATATTTGTGCAAATTGTATTCTTATTCCCATACTTGGAATTCAAGGAGCGGCATTAGCAACCTTGTTGGGGTATACTTTATCGTTTTTTTTGTATCTTTTGTTGAGCCAAAGATTTTATCCTATCAACTATGGTTTTTTAACAGCAGGAAAAGCTTTGGGTATAACCACGATTTTTCTTTTATTCTCCTGTTATATTGACTTAAATATGGGAATGAATTTGTTGATTAAGGGTCTTTTTCTATTATTATTGTTCTTGTCTTTTATATATATAGGCCTTGTTTCAAGAGAAGAAATAAGTAAATCATTTGAAATACTCAGGAAAACATTGCATCGTCGTCCTTTGTTTTAAATTTAAGAATAGATACATCGTTTTTAATATAGTAAATAATAGGGGATGATATGTGTGGTATCTGTGGTCTCATTATTTGTGAAAATAAAAAATTTCATTTCAATGAGATTTTATCCATGGCCTCTTCTCTTCGCCATCGAGGTCCAGATGACGAAGGGTATATTGCTATTTCAACACCTTCTCGAACAGTAACGTCTCTTTCCGGAAATGATTCTCAAATAACTCTTCCTCACATTGAGCATTTTGAGCAAGAGGCTGATGTGTATCTTGCCCATCGTCGCTTATCCATTCTTGATCTCTCATCAGCAGGGCATCAGCCCATGAGTTATGACGATGAAAACCTTTGGGTGGTGTATAATGGTGAATTATATAATCATGAGAAACTTCGGGATGAGTTAAGAGGTTTCGGGCATCAATTTCGTACTCGAACAGATACAGAAGTACTGTTGGCTGCCTACGGTCAATGGGGAGAGGCCTGTCTGGATCGGTTCGATGGAATGTGGGCTTTTGTCCTGTACGATAAGAGACGCAATGTCCTTTTTGGTTCTCGAGATCGATTTGGGGTCAAACCGTTGTATATTTTTCGTAAGAATGATTCTTTTGCCTTCGCGTCTGAAATAAAGGCTTTTTATGGCCTGTCTGAGTTCAAAAGGGCCGTTAATGAAGATGCCGTTTTCGATTATCTTGCTTTTGGGTGTGAACGTTGGGAGGATGGTTCTACTTTCTTTAAGGAAGTGAAAGAAATACCAGCTTCCGGAGCTTTTCGGTTTGACCTTGAAAAAAGGCAGTTCCATTTTTTTTCGTATTATACGCTTCCTTATAACGATGGTTCACATTGGGAATCTTTTGATGAGAAAAAAGCGGATGAGCATATAGAGAAGGTTCGTGATCTTCTTTTTAGATCAGTTCGACACCATCTTGTCTCTGATGTTCCTGTGGGGAGCTGCCTTTCCGGGGGGATAGACAGCTCTGCTCTTGTGGGAATAATGGCGGCTGTTTTGGATAACGAAGTTTTAGAACAAGTAGGATCACGCCCGAAAGCATTTACCGCATGCTATGATGATCCGCAAATAGACGAAAGTGGTTGGGCGCAATCTGTTGCAGAGAAGAGTGGTGCTGACTGGTATAGAGTGTACCCTCAAAAGGATGAGCTTATAAGAGATTTGAATGAACTTGTCTATGTACAGGATGTCCCCTTTGGTTCTACAAGTATCTATGCACAGTATCGAGTTATGAAACTGGCCAGAGAATCTGGAGTAACAGTTCTTTTGGATGGTCAGGGAAGCGATGAACTCTTTACCGGCTATGTACCGTATTATCCTCCTTTCTTTATGGAGATGATAAAACATGGTGCCTGGAGGACGATTGTACAAGAATGGGCTGGGCTTTCCAATTCTCCGGCAGGACGAAAGGGGGTTGTCGGAGGGTGTTGTAAAAATATAATCAACACGTTACTTTCTGCTGGGAAGCTGAGAAAAATAATATTGGAACACTATAATCCTCTTATGGGGTATGTAGCGTCTTCCTTTCGTGCCCGGCAATATGAGCGTTCTCTTGAAAGAAATCTGATTTCTCGACCAGAGAGATCCTCATTGAGCCGGATGCTTTACCGTCTTATGACGGGTTCCTTACAAAATCTTTTACGGTATGAAGATAGAAATTCCATGAGATTTCAGATTGAATCCCGTACCCCATTTGCAGATGATCGCCAGCTTATAGAGGCTGTGTTTTCAATGCCGTCAGTATATAAGATTCATAATGGGCGAAGCAAATGGCTTCTCAGGGAAGCGACCAAACCAGTTTTACCTGAGCGTGTTTATCATAGGACCGATAAAATTGGTTTTGAAACTCCAGAATACCAATGGCTGTTACCTCATAGTGAAACGTTTAAGAGGATTATTCTCGATTATACAGGGGATTACATTGATGGGGCGAAAATCCGCAGATCCTGGGACAAGCTTTTAAAGTGTCAGCCTGCGACTGGTATTACTTCTCTCTGGCGACTTGTTAATATGGCATTGTGGCTGAAAATGATACGATAAGATAACATCAGGGAATTATTGAGTATGAGAAGTTTCAATTTCGTCTTTTTATTAACAGGTGACGCTCATGGATTCTTACAAAAAATCATAGGCTTTTTGTCTTTTTTTTAAGATGTATTCGTTTCTTGTTTTATGAAAATAGTTACAATAGTAGGGGCAAGGCCACAATTCATCAAGGCGAGTACTGTTTCTCGCCATATTCTTTTGGCATCAGATATACAGGAAATCCTGATTCATACCGGACAGCATTTTGATCAAAATATGTCCGATCTTTTTTTTGAACAACTTGCTATTCCCCGTCCTTATTATAAATTAGATATCAATAGCCTTTCCCATGGTGAGATGACAGGGAAAATGCTCATTGAAATTGAGCAGATTCTTGTCAAAGAACAGCCTGACATTGTTCTCGTATATGGTGATACCAATTCAACATTGGCTGGCGCGTTGGCTGCAAGCAAATTGCATATTCCTGTTGCTCATGTTGAAGCCGGTTTACGTAGCTGTAACATGAAAATGCCGGAAGAGATCAACCGTATTCTTACAGACCAGGTAAGTGAGATTTTATTTTGTCCTACGGAACATGCGGTAGAAAATCTTAAAAAAGAAGGGTTTTCTGACAAGAATGTAGATATTATTTTGGCAGGAGATGTCATGCAGGATGCATCTCTTTTATTTGCAGAATTTTCCAAAAAACCGAATATTCCTATAGAGGCTGACTCCTTTATTGTTGCGACATTACACCGAGCGGAGAACACGGATGACGTTGACAATCTCTCGAATATCATTTATGCGCTGAATCTCATACATAAAGAAATTATCCCGGTCATTATGCCTCTGCACCCGCGAACTGCGAAGATTGTAAAAGATTTAGGGCTTGAGTTGCATGTACAGACAACAGCCCCTGTAGGATATCTGGAAATGATCTGGTTGCTTCAACATACGTCTCTTGTGCTTACGGATAGTGGCGGTCTGCAAAAAGAGGCGTTCTTTTTTGGAAAAGGCTGTGTGACCATGAGAGAGGAGACGGAGTGGACAGAACTCGTGACCTGTAAGGCTAATTTCTTAACCGGTGCTGACGCCGAAAAAATAATTCAGGGGGTTAAAAGCACTTTGGATATAAAAATACCTGTGGACATGGATCTTTACGGAGATGGTAATGCGTCTTTCAGGATTGTCAGTTATCTTAAAGAAACGTTTTAACTTATTCCAGCTGAGACGAGGGCTCTTTCTGCCAGATAAAAAGAGTCGTTTATCGTTTGTGAATCTGCCAGCCTCAGTTGATGGACAGGTAGAATAGTATTACAAGATTTGGTCCATTTTTTTTAAAGTATTGCTTCATCTGCTATGGATAAAGGATACCGTCAGAACAAAAACATACTTATTGTTTCATTTTATTTTCCTCCGTATGCAGAGGTCTCCGGTGTCCGGGCATTAAAATTATGCAAGTATCTACCGGAGAATGGATGGAATCCGGTAGTTATAACTGTTGATGAACGCTATTACCAGGGGCAGGTTGTTGCGGAATTGCCAGATGAGTTTGCTGCTCTCAGGTTGCTGCGTCTTCTTTTTCTGCCAGTACCCAAAGCGAGATTGTTTGCCTCATTGTTTTTTCCGTTTTATGTGTTTTATCAGGTGTGCAAAAAAAGAAAGAAAACTGATGCGATCTGCATGATCGGTAGTCCGTATCATCCCTTTATCCTGACGTTTCTTTTTACCAGATTGTTGAAGATCCCGACAGGACTTGATTTTCGGGATTCCTGGAGCAATAATTTTGGATATGATGGAACTGCCCGGCAAAATACGAGTACCTTTTCTAGAGTGTTGCATGGAATCTTTTTTTTAATTGAGAGGATTGGGATAAGGTACGCGTCTGTGGTTAGTTTTGCGTCCCCTGTTTTGAAAAAGGAGTATATAGAAATCCACCCCCGGTATAAAGGAAAATATCATGTTGTTTTAAATGGATACGATCCTGATGATTTTGAAAATGTGGAGTCTGTTTCTCTCGCCGGGGGGAAAACGATACTGTTGGCGGGAAAGTTTTTTACCTATACACCTGAGGCGGTCAGCATTTTTTTTGAGATTTTACGGCGCAGAGATGATCTGACTTTTATTTATATTGGAAATGAAATGAAACAGATAGCAAAAATAGCATTAGAGCAGGAAGTGCAGGATAAGGTTATTCTTAAACCGTATCTACCCTATAAGGAGGTGTTAACCTATATTAAAGGGAGTGATTATTGTTTATTGACCAACGGAGTCGTTAATGGCGTGGGAACAAAGATTTTTGATTACCTGGCCTTGAGAAAGCCAACGTTGTGTTTAGTCCCTCAAGGAGCTGCACTCTCGGACCTTTTTTCTGATGCAGCAGGTGTTCTCATTTGTGAAAGACCATTTACTTCCGCTGATCTTGAAGAAAAGCTTACTCGTTTATTTTCTCTTAAGCCGGAAAAAGAGACTGGTCTTGATGACCGCTTTTCCAGAAAAAGATCGACCAAAAAATTTGCTGAGATCTATCACGAAATTTCAAAATAGTATAAGTTTTTACCCGTGATTATGTCTGGATGGCAGGCATATATTTTTTGGTTCGTCCGATAATGCAATGAAGATATACAGCCCCATGGCTACCGGTAATGGAGCCTTTGTTGCCCACTCCCTGTTAAGCAGAAACCTGCCTGGGTATCACTTGCAGGAATATAATCCGTATCTGACGATTTTTCCGCCCCTTCTGTCATGTCTCCCATCGATCGTTAACGCTCCCGATATTATTCATTCAACACCTGACTATGCCTGGTTTTTTCGTCGTCACAAGATACCATTGGTTATTACTTTTCATAATTATGTCCTTGATGCTTTTATGAAAAGATACAGCTCTTTTCTGCAGCGGGTGCATTACCTTACTGACCTGAAACTCTTTACACGAGGAGCGCTTCGAAATGCCCATACAATAACCAGTGTCAGTCATTATACAGCGTCTCTTGTCAAAGAAGATCTTCATTTTGATGGTGATATCAAAGTTATTTATAATGGTATTGATACCAATCTTTTTCTTCCTGGGCAAAAAAGATCGGGCGGGCGGATAAAGGTCCTTTTCAGTGGTAATCTTACCCGTCGCAAGGGCGCGTATCTTCTTGCTTCGATCGCTGAAAAACTCGATAAAAACATCGTTATTCAATATACAACGGGGCTGAGGACAAAAACAGGGTTACCCGGCCTGGTCAATCTTGAAAATCTTGGTGCTATTCCGTATGAGCGAATGCCGGAGATTTATCAACAGGCGGATATCCTGCTTTTTCCAACCGTCAGGGAGGGGTTTGGTCTTGCGGCTGCCGAGGCAATGGCTTGCGGTTTACCGGTTGTGGCAACAAATTGTTCGTCGCTTCCTGAATTGGTTGTCGATGGTAAAGGGGGGTATCTTTGTGATCTCGAAGATATTGGAGCATTTGCGCGATATATAAACGCGCTCGCCTGTTCTCCACAGAAGAGAAAAGAGATGGGACAGTTCAACCGGCAAAAGGTCATTGATGACTTTTCTCTGGCCAGGATGGTCAATGGATATAAAGAGCTTTTTGAATCGATCAGTTGATATCTTTCTCATCTGTCATTCTCTTATACGGTAGAACGAATACCCTCCGCTGCTGAAAAGATTTTTCGTATCCTGCTGAAAAAACGTAGCTATTTGAGTTTGGTCAGAAGTATCGAGGCGTTGATACCAGTGAGCCGTGAGGTCTTCTCTGAGCAATAAAAAGTTTATACCCATTGATTGAAGTTCGGATTTGATATCTTTATCGGGTTTTGCCGATTTCAGGATACGGGCAAAAACGCCTTTCTGGCTTGGTTTTTCAAAAACGGGTTTGAAATTCATATAATACCCACGGTTCCCCAAAAAGAGACAAAGAACTTTGTCGTTTACACTTACCTGGCTGTTTGCGTATTGAATCGTCCGGTATTCCGCAAGGTTTTGGTTGAGATACTGTTCCCTGCTGATCGTTCCATTCAGAAAAGCTATAGGGCGAATAATGCTGAACTGGTCAATGAGATAGTTCGTGTTATAGGCAAACATCAGAAAGAGCAGGGCAGGGCCAAGAGGTCTCAGGATCATGCGCAGTTGATTATCACTTCTCTGTTTGATTAGTAAGAAGATATTCTGCAGTCCAAAAATGGAAAGGATGACCAGTCCGGGGATACTGCACGCGATATATCTGATCCTCATCGCCTCGTAGAAAAAGGTGAAGAAGAAAAAAAGGAGCGAGAATGCGAGAAGGGTGAATTTCTCGAATTGGCAGGCTTTTGTTGGTGATGTTCTGGTAAAGGCGAAAAACGGCAGCAGGAAGAGAAAAGGAGTCAGTTTGCCATCAAAGTAACGGGGGTTGTTATCCTGGCCTTGAAAGAAGAAGCGGATAGGCAGTAGAAGTGTATGCCACCATTTTTCTTGATAAAGAAATTTTCGATAGACAAAAACGCTGCTGCCGCGATTTATCACTGTTTTTAAGGCCTCTCGTGATCTCCCAGGGTGTATTTCTTTACTGCCGGGACTGCTGCTCGTTGTTTTTTGAAAGAGGGAGTTATACAAGGGAAAGATGGGGTTGCCGGTCCAGGTATAATTCCTGATAAGCCAGGGGGAGCATGTGAACAGGGCTGTACATAAAAAAATAACGGCATATCCGAGACTTTTTCTGTTTTTCTGCCGGTCACCGGGCTGTGAGCGTATAAAGAGAATGGGAATAAACGAGGTCAATAGAAATAATGAGATAAGTCCATTGTATTTTGTCCCGACAGCCAGGCCGCAGCAGATACCTGACAGGAGAAGGTGGCGTAACGTGCAGCCGTTTTTCAACCAGCGAAAGAGCAGGAGCAGGGAGGCTGTTGTAAAAAAGATCAAACCTAAATCGACATATGCCGTGATCGACAGTTTGAGAATAACGGGAATCGAGAGGAAGAAGAGAGCGCCGACAAGCGCGTAGATGCTATTTGTTTTTCTTTTCAGATATCGATATATGAGCAGTGCGGTGAGCAGGGCAAAAAGGAAATGGATGTATTTCGGAATAATGTCGTTGCCAAGGAAGAGCGGGATCATGTAGAGGAGATCCAGGTTCATTGGATAATAGGAATAAACGAGATCCGGTATTTCAAAAATACCACCATGTTCAAGATATAACCGGGGGATATAGAGGTGGTGGATCAGGGCATCCAGGCTGGTTGGAGGAACACTTGCCAGTAGAATCACCGAGAGTATGTAGGTGATTACTACCAGAACAAGGCAGTATTTTATTGTTTTTTTACTGATTATCACTGAATGACCTTGTTCAGCAGTGCGGGAGGGATGCTTCCGATGTATACCTCTCCTGAAATGACAAAGGCTGGCGTACTGGTGAGTCTCAACTGCATACCCTTTCTGATGTCTACCGAAAGCAATTTGCGGTAATTGCTATTGTTCAGGGCCGCAGCGAACTCTCCGGAAGACAAACCGGTTTGTTCTGCCAGTATTTTGGTATTGAAGGATGCACCGGCTTTTCCGAGTTCAAACAAGAGGTCATTCGTTTCCCAGAATTTGTTCTTATATAAAGCGTGAATGGCACAGAGCGCCATCTTGCCAGCTCCAACATGGTACGGCTGTGGAACAACGACAGGATTGAATTCATGGTCTAGTGGGTAGTGATGATGGATCAGCTTAATCTTTTCAGGGTGTTGTGAAATCAATTGTCTCAACATATAGTGCATTTTTGAGCATTGAAAACATTGATAATCAGAATATTCTTCGATAACGATTGCCGCATCCTCTGAACCAATCCACGGATTCCCTTCTTTGGTGATGCCTGTTTGCAGACCTGCGGTTGTTATGGGTGGAAACTGAAATTCCCAGTAATGCGGAATCGTGGTGTAGGTGACGGCCCATATTGTTGCCAAGATAATGTAAGCGGTTGGGAGCCGTTTGTTTTCAAAAATGATTTTGGTGCTTTTTTTGAGATCTGTCACATACGACGTTGTTGATGGATACCGTTTTCTGATCAGATAGGAGAAAAAAAATAATGTAAAATTTATCAGATAGGAGAGTATGCAGAGGATACAGAATGATTTGATTTGTGTGGCTGATATATATCCAAGCAGGATCGAAATCGATGAGAATAAAAGCGAGAGCAAGAGAGTCAGTGACCAGATTGACCGGTTGTTCTTGTTACAGCCTGCTTTGATTACCAGAAAGGAAAAGCCGAGATAACCGAAAAATCCCCAGTACGAAAGGGGCATATTGAGGAAAACGGACCATCTGCTTTGGGAAACCGTGTCGCAATTGATGGCCTTGGAAAGAGCGCAGAAGCTGCTATAGGTGATGTCTGAATAATTTTTAAAATGGGAATAGCCGAGATAAATCGAGTCTATGATACCGATAATCAGCAAAAGATAAAAGGGAATGGTATAATAAATATAAGGAAGCGGAGACGTGCCTGTCTCCGGTTTTACAGAGATATTTGAGTTCATGATACCACGTGTGGACAATTCATGTTATGGGGATTCTTCTGCATTGGGCAGATTCATTTTCTGGTTGAGAACAAAGGGCCTGATACGTTCAAGATCGAGCGGTGCATAGCGGCGACGTTCGATACCTTTATCGGTCAGAGCTGCTTTGATCTCATCAGGATTAAATACCTGGTAAAGATTTTTTGCATATTTTTTCGCTTTTTCAATGTTATTATCTCGTATTTCATTTTCAATAATGCTGAACATAATGATGATATCGGTCGGTGTATCTCTGAGGGCTGCCTTGAAAAATCTTCTTGCATGTTCATAATGACCAGTGTGACTGGATGATACTGCAAGATTGTAGAAAAACCTGACTTTCTCTTGACTATGAATGATTGCCTGGGAGAACGCGACCTGGGCTTGTTGCGGTTTATGTAACCAGAGTAATGCCAGCCCCTTCAGGTTATAAAAACGGCTTATTTCCCTCCCCTCGATATCTTTATCGATGACATAGTCAAGATGTGTTAACGCTTCTTCAACCTTGCCCTGGACTATCATTGTCTGAGCCAATCCAAATCTGAGGGGATTGTAATCTGGATTCATGGCCAGTGCATTCTTGTAATGGATGGCTGCTTCTGTATACTTCTGATCGTTGAAATAGAGACTGCCAATATTGCCGATAATTGCCGCATTGAAATGCCGGAGAGGTGCATATTTCCCGATGGCGTTTTTATAGTACTCAATGGCTTTATTAAGATTTTCTTCATTTTTGGGTTTTTCCCACCCATAAATACGGCCCAGATAACTGTAGGGTCGGGCGTTTTCAGGAGCCTTTGAAAGGGCGTCTTTCCATAAACGTTCTTCAGATGACCATACGGTATTTCTCAGGTAAGTCGCCGCACAGAAGAGTAACACAAGCGTTACAGAAAAGATACAGACAGCTGCCTGTATGAACCTGGTACGTAAATGGTTTTGAAGAGAAAACAATCCGATGCTCAGTGGAAGAAAAAAGAAGAGCGAAGGAAGGTAATTGCGATGTTCAAAGAGTAATTCCAGAGGAATGATTGAAGACTCTATCATATGATTAATAAAGAAAAATACGATCGGAAACCCGAGAAGAGGCCTTTTCTTTAACAGGACAAGGCCACCGATAAATGCTGAGATGGTGATAATGACAGCCGGAAGAGTGGTCCACGGTTGTAAGAAGGAATGGGACAACTGAAAGGAATGATCGATCGAAAATCTTGTCGGGTCAGGATAGAGGAGAAGAGAAATATAAAAGAGCAGGATACGAGGCTGGGAAAAAAGTCGCTCAAAGGCAGTGTATGGTCTTGTGTAAAAATAGTCAGAACTGGTGAGTTGCTGAATCATGCCGGTTGATACTAGAAAATAGACGGCATAGAGAAGGATGAAGACGACGATTATGAAGAGCAGCCATTTGAGGTATCGGGACAATGGCCTTGAATCGTTTTTAAAAAATGACAGCTGGATAAGTAGCAGGGATATCGGTAAAAGAACCGGATTTTCCTTGGATCCTAATGCGAGAAGAAAGCAGGTTAAACTGAGAAACAGGATGCTTAACCGCCTTTTTGGATGAAGATCTCTAAATGAATAGAGAAAAAGAGTGATACAGGCGATGGACCACATGGCTGCCATTGAGGCCATTCTCTGGACAATATAGGTTACCGCCTGAGTCTGAATAGGATGAAGTGCCCATAATAATGCAGCCAGAAGAGCTATCAGAGAAACTTGTCTGGGTGAAAAAGGCTGTTTGGCCGCAGGTGAATTCAAAAGGAGGCAGATTGATACGTATAAGAGCAGACCGGTGATTATATGGATACAAATGTTAACAGCATGATAGCCCCGTACATCATCCTTGCCAAAATAGTAGTTAAGAGCAAAGGAAAGATGAGCGACTGGTCGGGAAAGTTTACCTGATACAGGATGGGCAAATAATGACCGCCACAGGGTCTGCGGCGCCAGCTCTGTTATCTGGGTTGGGGGGTTACGTACTATATTTACCTGGTCATCAAGATGCCATGGGTATTCTGTGGTATGCACATAGCTTAAGGTAGTCAGCAATGTGATAATCAGGAAAGGAAAAATATGGCTTTGCACAATATCCTTAAAAAAAAGGCACTCGGAGTAAATAGTTTCTCCGGGTGCCTTTTTTTTGAGTCGGTTTTCTGGATATTATAATTGCATCAGTTTCGTATAAACATTTCCTCCATCCCAGAAGCCGGTTGGACTGTTTGCGCTTGTCATGGCAGCTTGATATTCTGCCGGGCAACGTCCGCTGGCGTCGGTGACGGTGATCGTAATATTGACACTTGGGTCAGTTGTTAAGATTGTCCTGGTGTTATTATTGGTTCTACCGACGTTGACACCGAGATCAGCGGTCGCAATCGTTGTATGAGACGGGATCGAAAAGTAATCTGCGATATCAGATGCAATCGCGTTTGCGTCAGATTCGGCTGCCGAGCAGTAGGATTTGTTACGATAGGCGATAAAGTTCGGAATAGCGATCGCTGCCAGAATACCGATGATTGCGATAACGATCATCAGTTCGATCAGGGTGAAGCCTTTTTCGTCATAATTGATTCTCAATTTTCTCATCTTTTCCTCCTTAACAGGTTTTGATTAATGGTACGATTTTTTGTTCACAAGCAACCTGTCTCTTATCTAGCAATACCCGTACCAATATGTTTGGGTTGCGCTGATATTTGTTAATTATGCAGTTTAACAGCTAGTTAGGCTGCCTTGATGGTAATGGTGCCGATGGCATAACTCCTGTATTTGGTTAGAAAAGTCTCACTTGTGACATTTTTTGGCTTGGCTGGTGACAAAAAAAGTCACTTTTGCCTGGCCGTCTGTTTTGTCGTGCTCCATCCGGTTCAAACCAGGGATTACGGGATATGGTTTTTACCCTTTTCAACCATATGCTCTTTTCGGTATAAAGAAAAAAGATCGTTTCGTGAAAAGGCTGGTTGTGAGCTTTTTCAGGATTGTTTTCAGGAAGGATAAAAAACGGATCGTCAATGTTTAACGGACTCAAGCTGAAAATAGGCGGCACGCTGCTCTTTGTTATTTTGCTGTCGATGGTGATCGGGAACTTTGTCGTCATCGTTTTCTGGCAGAAAAGTCTGATGAAGGCGGAAGTTGCCCATGCCCGGACCATATTGTCGCAAATTGCTTCAACTGAACGGGGCGACCAGGGACTAAGAGGCAGTCTTTCTGAACGACTTGCCGCCTCATGCGCTGCAATCGGGGATCTCTGTGGAGGCAGTTACTATTTTAATGGCAGGACGGTGAACCCGCGTCCGGATCATGCCCTTTCAGGCTCCATTTACGATACCGGAAAAACGGCGGCCCTTGCAAATAACGAGGTGATCCGTTCTGTTGGCAGCAAATGGGCGGTTGTTTCGATGGGGAAACGATTTCTGCTTATTGCAGAACCGGTGGTAATAAAGGATGCAGGACTTCCCGGTTCGGTTGTGATGGTACTGACCCTTGATTCGATCTATCGTTCACTGAAAAAACAGCAGCGGGTGGTTCTGGTCTATCTCCTGGTGAATGTGATTGTCCTGTTTGTGATCGGTTTTTTCCGGATGGTGACCCTCGTTGTCAAACCGGTTGAGCGTATGGTTGAGATATCGGAATCCTATCAGGAACGGGAAGAGATGAGTTTCAGCAGTGAAGCTGACCAGGGAGAGCTGGCGAAGCTTGGCCTGGCCCTGAATAATATGCTGAAACGAATCGATGGGGATCGGGAAAGGCTGCGGCAGACCATTGTCTCTCTTGAGGAAAACCGGGAAAAGCTGATCAGGACCCAGCAGGAAATGGTGCGGGCCGAAAAACTGGCGTCGGTAGGTCGTCTGTCAGCCGGTCTCGCGCATGAAATCGGCAACCCGGTAGGGATTGTCCAGGGGTATCTGGAACTGCTCGAGGAAAACGCTGTCGATGAAAAGGAGCGGTCACAATTTATTAAAAGGGCGGTCGCCGAACTGGAACGGATCAACCGGTTGATCCGCAGGCTGCTCGATTTTGCCGGAACCGGATCGGAAGCAGCTGAACTGATTGCCATAACCGCCCTGGTCAGGGATATCAGCCAGATGATATCCCTGAACAGGGACTGTCCGGTAATTGTTGTCGATTCACCGGACAGCGCGGTGACAATTCTCGGGAAAAGAGACGGTATCGGTCAGGTTATTATCAATGGTATTTTAAACGCGGTGGACGCGATACAGGCGGGCGGGGCCACTGCGGAAGTCAGCGGAAAAATCTCGATTATCGTCAAAAAGGAACAGACAGAACACGAGGGCAGCTGGGTGACCATCCAGATCCGTGACAATGGACCCGGCATGAGTGACGAGGTGCAGGCTGCTGTTTTCGATCCGTTCTTTACCACCAAGGAGCCGGGTAAGGGAACCGGCCTTGGTCTGTTTGTCTCGCATGGAATTGTCGAGTCACATGGCGGTCACATGTGGATAGAATCGGAAGTCGGGCGTGGAACCGTCGTTTTTATTCGCTTACCTGAAGGTAGCCAGGAGGGCAAGAGCCGTGAAGAAGCTGCTGATCATAGATGATGAGGCAAATATGTGTCACATGCTGGAGGCAATGGTTCGTCAGCATGGATATCAGACCGATAGTGCTAAAAATGGCCTGGAAGGACTGGAGCGGGTCAGGAAAAACCGTTATGATTTTATCCTCTGTGACCTGAAAATGCCCCGGATGGACGGGATGGCATTTCTGAGCGAGGCAGGGTCCTATCTGACAGATACAACGGTTATCGTGATGTCTGCCTATGGAACGGTCGATACCGCTCTCGAGGCGATGAAAGCCGGTGCCTATGATTTCATATCCAAACCGTTTAAGCGTGATGAGGTGCTGCTTGCCCTGAAAAAGGCGGAGGAACGTGAAGCGCTGCGGAAAGAAAACCGCCTCCTGAAAGAGAAGATCGAGGCGATATCCCGGACCATTTCATTTGACCGGATGATTGGTGAATCCCGGGTGATGCAGGAAGTCTTTGCGCTGAGCAGGAAAGTTGCGGAACATGATGTTACGGTATTGATAACCGGCGAGTCGGGAACGGGAAAAGAATTGATCGCCAAGGGTATCCATCGCTATTCTGCCCGGCAGAATCGAGGCTTTATCGCCGTTAATTGCGGCAGTATCCCGCGGGACCTGCTGGAAAGTGAGCTGTTTGGAGCCTTGAAGGGTGCCTTTACCGGTGCTGATCGAAATCGTTCGGGCCTGTTTGAGGAGGCGGATGGCGGAACCCTTTTTCTTGACGAGATTGGAGAGCTGCCCCTTGATATGCAGGTAAAACTGCTTCGAGTCCTTCAGGAGAAGGAAATCCGTCCGGTTGGAGGTTCCCGGAGCAGACGGGTCGATGTCCGTATTGTTGCCGCTACCTCGCGTGATCTTGAAGAGATGGTCCGGCAGGGGGGGTTTCGGCAGGATCTGTTTTACCGGCTCAATGTTGTTCGTATTCAATTGCCGCCGCTCAGGGAAAGGGGTGAGGATATTCCCCTTCTGGTCAACCATTTTCTCGCTGAAATGAACAGGACCTGTCAGCAGCAGGTGAACCGGATTTCGCGAAAAGGGCTGAAAATGCTTCATCGATACCAGTGGCCGGGCAATGTCCGTGAACTTGAAAATGTCTTGCAGCATTGTGCGGTGATGGCCGAAGGCGATTGTATTGAAGCCGGTGATTTGCCGGACCGGGTTCGACAGGAAAAGGAACAGGATCTTCTCGGGACGGCGTTGGCGCCGGAGGTGCTGTCCCTGAAACAGGCCCGGAAGCTTCTTGAAAGACAGCTGATTGAAAAGGCGTTATCACGAAGTAACGGCAACAAAAGCAAGGCCGCCCTGCTTCTGGAGATCAGTTATCCCTCCCTGCTGGCCAGGATCAAGGAATTTGATCTTGACTGATACCTTTGTTGGTAATCAGGCAGTAATCGTTTTTTATGCTATTCGTGTCGTGCATAAAAAAAATTTTATAAAAAAACAAGAAGTGGTGACAATTTGTGTCACCACGATGAAACATCCGATTCCAGGATATCCTGTTATGGCGGGAGAAAAGGATGGAATGCAAAGTTGATAAATGGGTATGATATTTGCATTCAGGGTGTATACAGAGATCTATACAGCCGGGGATTGATCATGTCGAAGCGAAAAAAGGAAAAGAGAAACGGTTTCACCTTGCTGGAGGCCCTTGTCGCCATGTTCGTGCTGCTGGTCGGTGTCTTGTCGGTCGCCGGGCTCCATATGTTCGTGGCCAGTAACAATACGACCGGGAATGTGGCGACCCAGGCGGTTCTGCTTGCCCAGTCGAGAATAGAAAAGATCAAGAACAATGGTGATATAACGACACTGAACGCCACCCTCTTTCCGTCGGAAAACGATATCACCCCGGTTGATGGAAATGGAAATGCGATTGCCGATGCGAGCACCTATACCATCGATTACCGGTTCTGTGATCCTCTTGATGATATTGCTGGTACCAGCACCTATACCGCTCCAACCGCATTTCAGGGAAACATGTGCGCGCCTGGTATCTCTGCTGCCAATTTTGCGGCATGTGGTTCAGCCCCTTCCTGCACGAATGCGACCACCAGTACCTGTCTTGCCGCCGTCAGGGTAAGCTGGAGCAGGGGCGGCGGCGGCCGCGGCGGCCGCGGTTGTGTTGTTATGCAGACCTTAACTCAGGGGCAGGGGATATGATTGACAATTCAGCGAAGGTTCCCGGAGAAAGGGAAGGGATGGTACAGAAAAATAGGAAAAGAGGCGGGTTTACCCTGGTGGAACTGCTGATTGCGATGGTTATCGGCATCATTGTTATCGGTGGTCTGGTGATGACCTACCAGAAATTTGTCGCTTCTGTCACTGCCCAGAATGTCAGTGCCGATCTTCAGCTGAGCGGCCGGGCCGCCATCGAGTTTATGACCCGGGAAATCAGGATGGCTGGTTTTACCCAGTCAACCGGAGATAAATACAAGTTTGGTGTGGAGGAGGCACAGGCAACCAAACTCAGATTTACCTGGGACCAGATGAATGCCAGTACCGGACCTGGTGACCTGGAAGATGATCAGGAAGAAATCATTACCTATTACTTCGATGTCACCGATGGCGGGATCAAGCGTCAGCTCAACGAAGGAACGCCGAATATGAGCAGACAGCCGCTGATTGGCGGCCCGGACGGACAGATCAGGGTCTCGGCCTTTAATTTTACCTATCGTGATGAAAATGACGCGGTGATAACCAGTCCGGACGATAATCGTGCTGCGATCAGAACCATTGTCGTAACCCTGACGGCGGAGGCGCCTGCCGGCAGGGCCGGGATGATCGAACGGACCTTTGTCAACCGTATCCGGTGCAGGAATCTTGGAATCTGAACTATTGTCAAAATCGAAACCAGAAAACGGTATGAATACTCGATGGCTGAAGCGTGTAAAAGAAGGAAATAACTACAGGAACGAAGATGGCGTCGTTCTCGTTCTTTCGCTGATTATTCTCGTGATCATGTCGCTGCTGGCGGTTTTCGCCGTGTCCATCAGCAATATTGAACTGCAGAGCTCAACCAATAACGAGAAATTCCAGACCTCGTTTCTGCTGGCAGAAGGGGTTGCGGTTGAAAGTGTCGGGCTGTTGAATAAACAGACCTATAATAACCTTATCCAGCATACCCCTGATCTGTACGCCGGGAGATATGAGAACTGGCTTGATAAGCACGGGACCTATTTTGTCGGCGGTACGGGCCCGGATCTTACCGATCCGGCCAATTGGGATCTGACAAGCGATTACACATCTCCGACCGCCTTGAAACAAAACATGGACCAGGGCGGCCTGCAGCCTCCCGGTTTCAATTCAACACATGACAGACTGTTGTTTGCGGCTCAGGATACCGGTATTGCCCCCGGATTTGATGAAACAGCGGAGATTCAGGTTCGGGCCTACTTTCTCTATAGTATGTACAATGTAAAGAGACCGTCTGCCTTTCCTGGAAAGCATATCATTGAAATGGGCTACCGGATGCCGCTCAGTGAACCTGAATCATTGTAATGAACGAGAAAAGAATAAATTATCAGAACGTGATACGAACCATATGGCAGGAGAACAAGATGAAGATACACGGAATAAATAAGAGTATGAAAGCGTTTGGTTTCTTGTTATGTGCTTTCTTTTTCCTGTCACAGACCGTTTGGGCGACGGATTATGCGCTCGGTATCAGTCCGGTGGTCGTTTCTGCTACTGAGGGGGGCGCGTCTGTTGTATTGACGATCAGACTGGAACCGCCGGTGGAGAATGGAGACGAGGTTACCGTTACTGTTGCCACAGCAGATAATAGCGCTGTTGCACCAGGAGATTACAACAGCGAGACAGAAGACCTTACCTTCAATGACCCTTTAGTGTCGTCCAAGACGTTTACGGTTACGGTTAACGACGATAACATAGTTGAGGCGGAGGAACAGTTTACGGTAGCGTTAGATAATGAAGCAGTAACCACTACCACTGGCAGTACTGTCTCGGTAACTGCGAGAAACACTACCTGCACGATTACGGATAATGACAGCGCGACCGTGTCTATTGCTGATGCATCCGCAGATGAATCCGGCAACCTTGTTTTTGACGTTACCCTGAGTGGAGCGGTTGATACGGGCTTTAGTGTGAACTATGCAACGAGTGATGGTACTGCTCAGGCCGGCAGCGATTATAATGCAGCAGGCCCGTCCAGTTTGAGCTTTACCGGTACGGATGGTGAAACGCAGCAGATTACCGTTACGGTTGTTGATGACAGTGACATTGAGTCAGACGAGACGATGCAGGTCACGCTGTCTGATCTGGTTGTCGCCTCCGGCCGGACAGTTGCCATTGATGATGATACGGCTGATGGTACGATTCAAAATGATGATTTCTATCAGGTTACCGTGGTCCGTAATTCGTCGGCCGGTTTTAGAGAGGGAAGTGATTATACCGGTCAGTTTTCCATTACCGTGAGTCCACCGGTCTTTGCGGACCAGCCGTTAACCCTTGACTGGACAACGGTAGACGGAACGGCGACGGCGGGTTCGGATTATACCACGATGGGTGGGAGCATTACCTTTGCCACGGGAGATACGACGAAATCTCTTGAGTGTTCCGGGTTGAGTATTCCTGCTTATGATGACTCGGTTGATGAATCAAAGGAACAGTTTGCCGTTCAGTTTCAGGTAACAGCAAATGCCCAAATTACCAATGGCGGTACGAGTACCTATGCCAGCAATCTGGAAATTTATGACGATGACTATACGGTAACCTTGAATAAAAATGCCGATGGTACGATTAGCCCGCCTTCTGGTGGAACACCTGCGCCCGTTCCCGGGCCAGCTGCAAACCAGATCCAGCTAGATTCAAGTATCGAGCACCAGTTTGATATTACCGCCGAACATCAATTGCAGTCATTCAACGTTACCCCGGGACCGGGAACGCTGGATCCGGCAACAATTACGCATGGTACAACCAGTTACAGTTATACGTTTGCTGCGACAGATACGACTGATCCTGACGGAAACGGTCCTGCTGATCAAACAATGACAGCTGTTTTCAAACATCGGTTCGATATTGTTGTCAATGGTGACGCAGCGTCCGGGTCGCTTGAATTGACAACAGATGGAAACCCGATTCCGAATCAGACATCCTTTGCCGATGAGGCGGCTTCGCTTTATGTCGATGGCAGCAGCAGTAATAAGTTTGAGGTGACATTAAGTGGTACCACCTGTGTTCAGGATTTTGTCGTTGATGGCGCATCACGTGGTCTGTATACCTCGGGTGCCGAATTTACACCCACTCTGGGAAGTCATCGTATCGAAGTGACTCTCAGCCCGAGACCGTCTTTGACGGTACAAATCGAACCGGTAGGCGATATAACGACAAACCCGATGGGTGTTCAGGACCGTGCTGTCTGGAAGGTATATGAAACCGATGAGAACGGTGTCATTCAACGCCTGTTGCCCGGCACGGAAGGACTGACATTGATGCACGGGCATTCAGTGCCTATCCCCTGTGGTATCTACCATTTAAAGGTCGTTTTTGATGACCTGTCCGGCTGGGCGACCCCGGTGCCGCAGCAGTTCAGCCTTACCCGTAACAATTACTCGGATATTACGACCACCGGCATCTATACCCCGCATCAGTTCGAGGTGCGATTCGTTACCAGCGGATCGGGAACAGGGACGATTGCGGCTGATCCGGTTGGGACGGGAGAGGCCGGTCCCGGAGTTTATGTGTATAATGCCGGTGAAATGGTCGAGTTCTCCGTTACACCTGACAGTGGCTCTCTCTTTGATAGCTGGCAGCAGGATATGGCGGTACATGGCAGCACTTCGCCGGTTACGGTGGAAATAAATCAGGATATGATCGTTGATGCCCGTTTTGTTCTTCCCTGTGAGGATTATGACAACGATGGTTTTGTTACGGAACCGTTGAGTGGTCAAACCTGTGGCGGGGGACCACCATATGACTGTAACGATTTCAATGAACTGATTTATCCTGGAGCCACTGAAACCTGTGGTGATGGCATCAATTCAAACTGCAGTCTGGTTGTTGATGCTGATAATAACTATGTGGCCGCCGATGACAGTGCAGAGGAGGATTGTGGTCCGGCAGATCTGGACCAGGATGGTGATGGTTTTACCCCACGGCAGGGGGACTGCCTCGATTCCGGTTCTATTACCGCAGTAGATGCTGGTGGTAATCCCGTTAAAACGATAGCGGCCGCTGATATTCACCCTGGAGCCTGGGATGATTGTTTTACAGTCAATGTCGATGAAGATTGCTACAGCTTTGGCTCCGAAGGCGGCTGGAACACTGCAGACGGCAAGTGGGCAACTGGTGCCGTCTGGAACCATGAGGCCGGCAACAGAAGCTGTGGAGAGGAAGTGACCTGTGCTGCCACCGCTTCTGATAACCCGATGACCTCTGTTGTGCAGCCAGCACCCCCGGCGATCATGTTTTTACTTGATGACTCGGGATCGATGAATTGGGAAACCATTGTAGCAGATAATAATCAGGGGAGATTTAAACGAAGATTTGACTATCTGTTCAAGAATAGCGGCACATCTTCCTTGACCGGTTCCGACCGGAGATTGTGGAAGGCGCAATGGGCTGGTCATAATAAGATCTACTATAATCCGTCAGTTGCCTATCGACCATGGCCGAGATGGCACCATGAATCCATGGATAACCAGCGGATGGATGGAGCCACCGACCTGCTTAATCCTGATACTGACCCTGATACGTTCGGTTATTACCTGGATGAAGACGGGCTTCTGCATGCGGACCCGGATGACCCGCGACACCATCCGATGAAGAAAAACAGAGTGGATTCGCTGGACAAGGTATATGTCAAGATCGGTTATATCGATGATGCTTCACAGTATCAGAGAATAGAAGTCTGTCGTCGGAATAATTCCAATCATGGTGGCAGTACCCTTGCTGATGCGGTGGCGCTTGATTTTACAAATATGAAGGATCCGGGTCATCAGAATGCAACTCACGATACCGGGGGCTTTTTTGAGGATAAATACTGTTCATGGTATTATGACAGCTGGTGGGATGGGAATCCTCATAAAAAAAACGGAAACTATTATACTTGTTCATCTTATGCCCCGGATATAATCTTTGACGATAAAGATTATATCTTCAGTATGTCCGGTGATTGGCATAGATCCTCCCTTGACAAATGGGAATGGAGATATTCCGCTTATTATACGGCGGTAAATGATCGTTGTGCAACCTGGTTCTTGAATCTGGAGCAGGATGGTGATTATTATGTCTATGCATGGGCCGATGATGATGATAACCGTGACCGAAATGCGGAATACCGAGTTTACCATGACCATGATGGAAATTCTGCTACCCCATTACAGCGGACAGATCTCTATTTTGATCAGGTGAATGAGGGGAAACACTGGCATATACTGGACAAAGACACTCCATTGCCTTTCAGCTCGCAGGAAGTTCCGTACTATGAGATCAACATATCCCACTATTATGTCTGGAATGACGATAATGGCGATACGGTACAGGATAATGATGAGATATATCTGGTAAACCTGTCAGGCAGGATCGATGATGATTCGATTGATCGTCAATATTACAAGATCAATGATAAAAATGATAATGACTTTATCGACCATGATGAAATTACCTTGCTTGACAGTGCCATAACTGATACCTCGGATCCTCGCTATGTCCCCGATGGCGTCCGGGCAAAGGATGCAGAGGGGAACTACTTGTCGCCAGCGGCTGAAAGACGTAATTTTGCTGACTGGTATTCGTTCTACCGTAAACGTCAATTTACGGCCAAGGCAGCAGTGGGGCATACCATTGAGGATATGGAGAATGCAATGGTTGGCCTGCTGACAATTCATCAACGAAAAAAGCGGCCGGTTGTCCCCATTGACCTGATGGATGATACCGGCGTTACCCACGACCAGACAGAAGATCTGCTTAACAGTCTGTATGGGGTAAACGCAAGCGGTGGTACCCCGCTGAGACAGGGACTTGCCCTGGTGGGTGAGTATTATCGGACTGCTATTCTTGCCGGCAAAAAGGCTTGTGAAAAGGATCCATCTAACGATCATGCCGAAATCTGTAACAGCGGTGATCCACAACCTGCGATCTCGCCCTGGTCCACACCCGGTTCCGGCGGGACCTGTCAGAAGGCCTTTGTTGTTGCGATGACTGATGGTTATTGGAATGGAGGTAAGCCATACGGAAATGCGGCCGCTGCGTCCCACGATCATGACACCAGCTATTCTCCGACTCAATTCGATCGCGGTATTTTTAAGGACAGTGGAGGACATACCGGTGAGGTGTCTCTGGCCGATGTCGCGATGTACTATTATGAGCACGATCTGAATTCAGGGTTGGCGAATGATGTTCCGGCCAAGGGCTTCGATATTGCCGGTCACCAGCATATGACGACCTATGGTGTGGCCTTCGGGGTCATTGGTGTTCATAATCCTGAGAGTTTTCCGGATTGTCTGCCCGATGAAGCGTATAATACAGATGGCAGCAATACACCGGGTATTGTTTATAACAATGGTGAATATGTAGCCAGCGGTAATCCCCTGCTGGATGGTCAGCCAAAATATTTTGATCTGTCGGGCAGCAATACGACTCCGGTTACGCCGACCTGGAAAGATGTGGAAGGCAACGATACCACCTATCCGGTTTACCGCAATTATTGTCCGAGATGGGCCGGTGATGATAACAGGGTTGATGATTTGTTTCATGCGTCGGTAAATGGACGCGGTAAGTTCCTGAGCGCTTCCAACCCTGAAGAGCTTATCGAGGCCCTCGGAGAGATCAGAAAGTTGATCGCCAGTCAGGTGACCAGTGCGACCTCGCTGGCAACAAATGATATCTGGCTTGATTCCGATACCCTGCTTTTCCAGGTTGCCTACCAGAAAAAGCAGTGGGCCGGAAATATCTTTGCCTATTGTCTTGACGATAACGGTTTTGTCGCAAATTGTCCGGGGACTACCTCAAAGATAAAATGGAATGCCCATAAGGTCGCTGAAAATCAGGGTTCGTCCTGGTGGAGTTCAATCAGGCAGGTAATCACCTACAATGATGAGACCCGGAAAGGGGTGCCATTCCGTTATGGTAACCTGAGTGCTGTTCAAAAGGCATCTCTGGGTGACGAAGAGATTGTCAACTATATCAGGGGGGATCGCAGTAACGAGAAGCAGAATGGCGGCACTCTGCGTGACCGTTTGACCTATTTCGGTGATATGGTCAATTCAAACCCGGTTCACTATGCCGATGTCCTCTTTGCCGGGGCTAATGACGGTGGTTTGCACGCCTTTGATGCCGTGACCGGACAGGAGCTTTTTACCTATATTCCTTCACTGGTTTACCGCGATTTTGCCAGTATGCCCATGCCGTCCTGGCATGACAAACTCTACTATTTTACCCAGGGAGGCTATGAGATAATCCACAAGTTCTTTGTCGATAACTCGGTTGATCTGAAATATATCGATGATAATACCACCTACCTTGTCGGTACCTTGAGAAAGGGAGGGAGAGGACTCTACGCTCTTAATGTAAAGGGAATCAAAGAGGGAGGCATCGAGTCGAAAGCTGCTGATATCGTTAAGTGGGAGTATCCGGTGGCCCCGCATGATGATGTTGATAATGATGGTGATGGTACTGTAGACGAGGCCGATGAAAAGTATGGCTATACCGGCGCGAACGCTGCACTTACATTTGAAAATCATTCCGACCCCTATCTCGGTTATTCCTATTCGGAACCACAGATTTGCAAGGTAAAAATCAATGGCGATTACAAATGGGTCGTGATTATTGGTAACGGATATGAGAGTTATCGTAAGGCGGCGGCCCTGTATATTATCGATCTTGAAACCGGCGATCTGGTGCGGCGGATTGTCGCTCATGAACCGGATCCTGCCACCACGAAGGACTGTAATGGATTGTCGATGCCGGCGATCTCCGATCTCGATCTTGATGGCAGTGCCGATCTGGTTTATGCCGGTGATCTGCTCGGTAATCTCTGGAAGTTTGACCTCAGGGATCCGGATCCGGCTCAATGGGATGTCTTTTTTCAGGATACAGATGGAAGCAAACAGCCACTGTTCCGCGCCAAAAACAAACAGGGCTATCGCCAGCCGATTACGATGAAGCCGGTTGTTACCAGCCCCTGTGTCTTTAATGGCAAAGGGAAAATGGTCATCTTTGGTACCGGGCGCTTTATCGGAGAAAAGGACCTTGACGATGTTTCCGTGCAGACACTTTATGGTATCTGGGATTGGAGTGATGCCTGGGCCGCCTATTATGAGAAGCAGGGGGACAGTTCGGATCTTGCCCATGAAAAGTCCAGAAAGACCTATCTTGGCAGTTTTGAAAAACTGCTGACAAGTGCGGAAGAAACCATCTGTCAGACCAATTGTACAACTGATTGCGAAGATACCGGCAAGGCATTGTGTCTGAATCATAAAGAGACCTGCATCTCATCCTGTACCGACAGCCATGCAGATTGCAACTCGAATTGTGCTGATATAGAGGCCGGCTGTCAGGATACCTGTCTGACAGCACGAAATACCTGTGTCACGGACTGTGCTGCCAACTGGGATCCTGTCACGCAGACAGCTGACTACAACGCCTGTGTCGCTTCATGTGATGCAAACCAGTCGACCTGTAACGCAACATGCAGTTCGGATCGAAGCAGTTGTGAAGGCGTATGTGATTCGAATAAAACCTCATGTGAAACCGCATGCGATTCAGCCAGCGCGGATTGTGAAAATGAGGTTACCAATACACTTTGCAATACACCGGGGGCAAGTGAGGATGCGTGTGTACTTGCCTGTACTTCCACTTATTCGTCCTGTCTGACAGCTGCCGGTGGTGATCCGGCATTGCGGCAGAAATGTGTTGAAGATTTTGAGTTATGCCAGTCGACCTGTCTGGCGTACTGGCATTGTATCGACTATTGCGGTACCGGCGAACGGGGGCTGTCTCATATCGAAGATATCCCAGATTTTTCCGCCAGCAAAGCCAAATTTGTCACCATGCTTGAACAGACTCAGATATGGGCTGGCGGTATCAGTTTCTACAAAAAAGGAGAAATGGTTGTTGGTGGTGTTGACTATGAGGGATACCTGAAAAACATAGACTATAACCCGGATAATTTATCCAATTATGACGCTTATGTCAGAGTGCTGTCGGAACATAAGACTAACTGGTTTGATTTCGATGCCTATGAAGAACATTCCTTTTCCTATCCGGAACAGGCGGTGCATGCCGGCTGGTATTTCGATTTCACCCTGACCGGTGAACGGCAGGTCTCTGATATGCTGCTTAACGGCGGCGTATTGACGCTCAACAGTATTATTCCTTCGAGATCTCCCTGTACCTCAGGCGGCAATACCTACACCCAGTTTGTTGATTATTGTTCCGGCGGCACTCTTGAATCGCCCTATATCGACATCAATGGAGATCATGTTATCGATGAAGATGATACGATCGATATAGGCTCACCGGCTAATGTTATAAAGACGGCGGTTTCCGGTGTGCTGAGCTATGGGGTCCAGTCGACACCTTCCGTTATTGCCACCAGGGACGGGAAGGGAGTTATGCATCTTCCTATGCTCAAAGTTATTCAGGGTAGTGACAATGTAAAAGAAGGTGGTGTTCCGATTGCCGGATCGGTTATTGAAGGGCCAAATTACGGAATGTATTTCTGGCGTGAAATACCATAAACAAGACTCTTTTTGTTTCGAGGAGAATACATGAACAATAGAAAACGGGTTTTGATCTCGCTCCTGACATTTGCGTTTCTGTTCTTTATCGCGTCTTATAGTGCTGGTGAATCGTATGTTATCGATGAGGTCGAGGATTCTGTCCAAGGGGAAGAGGGGATGACGGGCATCAATGTGATCGATGCTGTTTCCTGGGAAGAAGGGATTATCTATATCAATGACATGCGGTTCAATCTTGCGGCCGATCTGATTCTGATTGATGGCGGCAGGGAGGGGGCCTCTCCTTCACTTTTCAAGGAAGGCGTGCAGGTGATATGGACTGCGGTAGATGACGAAACGATTGTGATTCTGGAACGTTACCCGCTGGAAGATGAGGAAGAAGTCGTTGAAGAGCGGGATCATACATGGGAAGAGAGAACCGGTGAGTCACCAGATAACGCTATTATTCTTGGCCCGGACGGCGTATACAGAAATTGACAGGGTTGATCATGAATGAGAAAAAGGCGGGTTTTACGCTGATGGAGATGATGATCTCCATTGCCATTATCGGGATTCTTGTCGCGATTGCCGTTCCTCCGGCCTTGAGTTGGCGGGCAAATACCCGTTTTATCGGTACCGTCCAGAGCTTTGCCGCTGATATCAAGCGGGGGAAGATGGTGGCAATAAGGGAAAACAATGATGTCGGTCTGGAAATGAATCAGACCGATTACACGATTTACCTGAACCTTGACTCAGATACGAGCCTGACCTCGGGGGATGAGGTGTTGACCACCGCTCAATTACCTCCGGGATATACGCTGGCAGCGGTGCCGTCATCTTCCTATCCGGTTTCGTTTTATTTTGACGGGCGGGGGACGGCCAAAGCCAGTATTGCCGACGAGCTGGTCATGCAGGTAACGGCAAATACCGGCAGGACCGGTTTTGTCCGGGTGAATATGCTGGGCAGGGTTGGCCATACCTTTCAATAGGCGTCCCTGAAACGGGAGCAGGCAAAAGGGGAAGTCGTTTTTTTACGGCTTCCCCTTTTTTTGTCAGTTTTCTGTCAGATTCTCCGGTTAGTCTTTTTAAGAAACAACGGGAGAAGACAGATGAGAAGAACAGCCGGGTTCACCCTGTTTGAAGCGATTGTTGTCGTTGCTCTGGTCTCGTTGATAACCGCTTTTTCGCTGCCGTTTGCCCTGAACTGGAAAATGAAGGCTGTGCTCAACGGTAATGCCCGGATGTTTGCCACCGATCTGCAGAAAGTGAAAACAAATGCGATACGGTTGAACTGTCCACTCGTTTTCCTGTTTTCCGAACACGGTTATCGGGTCTTTGAAGACAGCGGTGCCGGTGGGGCGATCAGGGGAGACTGGAAACAGACCGGGCAGGAAGCAACCCTTGGCGAGAAAAGATTTTCGGAAGGAATCAGATTTACGCATAATTTCAGCGCCCAGCGGCTCAGATTTTCCGGAAGCGGCGGCAATAAGGCGGGAACGGCGGTATTCACCACCGGCAATGGCCGGGAAATAACAGTTGTCCTCAGTGTCCTTGGCCGGATACGGATAACCGATATGCAATAAGACGATCCACACGGCTCTCCTGCTTTTCTCTTGACATTTTTCTATTCAGCTATATATAGTCCTTCGTAAATGAATTACGGTTCAGCTCAATACCAGCGGTATGCTGAACGAGGGAGGTGTTTCGTTAAGATGCCGTTTTAGTGGTAAAACGGCAGATTTTAAACCAATACATATGAAAGAGGAAAACCATGTCAAAATTAGTTGCACCCCACGGTGGTAAAGGATTGGTTTGTGCCTTGCTTGAAGGCGCCGAGCGTGATGCGGAACTGAAGAAAGCTGAAGGTCTGAAGCAGATTGAGATTTCTGCACGCGCAAAAGGCGACCTGATCATGATGGGTATCGGTGGTTTCAGCCCGCTCACCGGTTTCATGAGCAAGGCGGACTGGAAAGGTGTGTGTGAGAATTTCCAGATGGCAGACGGCACTTTCTGGCCGGTACCGATTACCCTTGACGTGTCTGCAGATGATGCGGCTGGCATCGCTGAAGGTGACGAGATCGCCCTGGTCCGTGACGGCGTGACTTTTGCGACCATGAAGGTTGAAGAGAAATACGAAATGACCGAAGCCGATAAGAAGTGGGAATGCGAAAAAGTGTTCATGGGCGAAGGTGAAGAGTCTGTAGACGGTAAATTCTGGGAGATCGCACCTGAAGATCATCCGGGTGTTATCATGGTAATGTCCCAGAAGGAATTCAACCTTGCCGGCCCGGTCAAGGTTCTGAGCGAAGGTGAATATCCTGAAGAGTACCCGGGAATCTACCTCAGACCTGCCGAAACCCGTAAGATGTTTGACGAACGTGGATGGGCAAATGTTGCTGCTTTGCAGCTGCGTAACCCGATGCATCGTTCCCATGAGTTCCTTGCCAAGATCGCGGTCGAGGTTTGTGACGGTGTCCTCATTCATTCTCTGATCGGTAACCTGAAGCCTGGTGATATTCCGGCGAAGGTTCGGATCAAGGCGATCGACATTCTGATCGATAAATACTTTGTAAAAGAGAACGTCTACAGTGCGGGATATCCGCTTGACATGCGTTATGCCGGCCCGCGTGAAGGTCTGCTGCACGCAACCTTCCGTCAGAACTACGGAGTTAACAACATGCTGATTGGTCGTGACCATGCTGGTGTTGGTGATTTCTATGGTCTGTTTGAGGCTCAGGAAATCTTTGATCGTATTCCGGTAACCGGTGATGATGCCAAGGATCTGCTCTGCAAGCCGATGAAAATCGACTGGACCTTCTACTGCCATCAGTGCGACGGTATGGCCTCTCTGCGTACCTGCCCGCATGACAAGGAAAGCCGGGTAATCCTTTCCGGTACCAAGCTGCGTAAGGCGCTGTCTGAAGGTGCAGAGATTGTTGACCACTTCGGTCGTGACGAAGTTCTGGTACATCTGCGTGAGTACTATGAAGGACTCACTGAAAAAGTTGAAATCAAGATGCAGGGTGCTGCTTCCGGTGACTCGATGTAGGCAGCTTTTTTATTTGTAACAGAAGGAGACGGCATCTGTGTGGTGTTGTCTCCTTTTTTTTTGTTTATCACAACCGCCTTAAAACGGATTATGGAGAAATTGAAGGTAGGTCTTGGCAGCAGGAGTTATCCGATCGTTATCGGTTCCGGATGCCTTCGCCTGATCCCGCAAGCCTTGAAGGAGACCTGGCGGGCGGGAAGGTATTGTCTTGTCTCTGACAATAAGGTGGCAAAGCAGTATGGTGAAGCGCTCAGAAAGATGATTGTCGATGCCGGCCTGAGATGTGATCTGCTTGTCTTTGAACAGGGTGAAGAAAACAAGAACCTGACAACCATTGCCGCTCTTGCCAGCCGTGCGGCCCGGCTCGGGCTCGATCGCACGTCAATGTTTATTGCCTGTGGTGGCGGGGTAACCGGTGATATTACCGGTTTCCTGGCGTCAATCTATATGCGTGGTCTCAGCTTTATCCAGGTTCCAACCAGTCTGCTGGCCCAGGTCGACAGTTCCGTAGGGGGCAAGACCGGTGTTGATATTCCGGAAGGAAAGAATCTCGTCGGTACCTTTCATCAGCCGAAAGCGGTGTTTATCGATACTGATGTCCTGAAAACCCTTCCTGAAACCGAATATCTGAGTGGTATGGCCGAAGTGATCAAACATGGTATTATCCGTGATCGTGACTTCTTTCATTTTCTGGTTCGGGAACGGCAGAATATCCTTGCACTCAGGGAACCGCAGCTGACCAGGGTGATCTATGATTGCTGCAGAATTAAGGCGGAGGTTGTTTCCGCAGATGAACGGGAAGGAAATATCCGGCGGATCCTCAATTTTGGCCACACCATCGGCCACGCCGTTGAGGCCGGTTCCGGATTTACTCTTTCCCACGGTTTTGCCGTTGCGATCGGTATGGTCGCTGCCACACGAATAGCGGTCAATAAAGGGTTTGTCGATGAGACGGTTCTTTCTGAAATATATGTGTTTCTCACGAAGTGCGGACTGCCCACTGAAATTCCGGCCGCGCTTGACCGAAAGGAAATGATGTCATACCTTCTGGCGGACAAAAAAAATATCGACGGCAGACATATCTTTATTTTGCCGAAGGCGATTGGTGATGTCTGTATCAGTGACGAGGTTACCGACCGCGATATTGACCGGGTGTTTGCGGAATCAGGATGAGACTGATGGGAGGAGTGAAATATGCCTGTATATGAGTTCTATTGTCCGGACTGCCATATGATCTTCAATTTCCTGGCAAGCCGGATCGATACAGAAACACGGCCTGACTGTCCGAAATGCGGGAGGGCACAGATTGAACGGCAGGTGTCACTGTTTGCTGCCATCGGCAGGGCCCGGAAAGAGGAACCGTTTGCCGGAATGGACGAGAACAGGATGGAGCACGCGCTCGAATCCCTGATGAGGGAGGCGGGAACGGTCAACAACGAAGATCCGCGTCAGCTGGCATCGCTGATGAGAACATTCAGTGACCGGACCGGGATCAATCTTGGTGACCATATGGAAGAGGCCATTGCCCGGATGGAAAAGGGTGATGACCCTGACCAGATCGAAAAGGAGATGGGTGATCTGCTCTCTGATGATGAAACCTTTTCTTTTGATTCGATCAGAAAAAAGGTCCTCGTTTCACGGCCGAAACCGGCCCGGGATGATACCCTTTATGAGTTGAAACCCGCCGGTTAATGCGTTGTCAGAAAACTGTCGTCTTCAAAAAAATAGTTTGTCTTGTGCCGCCGCTCCTTTTCACGGACAATTGCTACGGCCTCTTCTTCTGAAATACCCAGAGAGCGGGCGAGCTGGGCAAGGTCGTAACAGGGGGCGCCCTTTTCATTGAAAGAGACCTGTTTCAACTCCGGAAAACAATGACCGGCTGCCTGCTCTGAGGCCTTGAGCAGCAATGTCGAGATGTCGGCAGGGCCGTACAATATCAGCCATTCGACCGCTTCGGCCCACAGCCTTGAATCGACCGTTTTGTGGTTCAGGACCTTCATCGCGCTGTCAAGATTCCATTCATCTTTAAAATCCATGTCCTTTCCTTACAATTTGCCTGTTTTTGATCTGCATTCTGTATTATAGTACAATATTGTCAGCGTGCAATCAGCGGCTGGAAAAAAGTTTTTACCAATCGGGGCTGGTGCTCATCACCGAAAAGAATGAATGCTTCTGGAGGATTTTCATGAACAGGTTTGACGGCGGCGTATTCCTGGAAAATATAGAATGGTTCGATGAAACCGGACAGGAACTCGTTCATCGTCTGCCGGAAGAAGGCTCTGGTGAAATCAAGTATGGGGCGCAATTGACCATCCGTGAAAGTCAGGCAGGCGTTCTTTTTTACCAGGGCAAGGCGCGGGACGCGTTCGGGCCGGGACGCTATACCCTGAAAACAGCGAACCTGCCGATTATTACCAAGATTTTATTGATACCGTGGCGGGGTAACAGCCCATTGCGTGCCGAAGTCTATATCGCCAGTATGAAGTATTTTACCAACCTGCAGTGGGGAACGAGAAACCCGGTTGCTTTCAGGGATTCGGAGCTGGGGCTGATTAGGCTGCGGGCCCACGGTGTCTATAATATCCAGATTGTCCAGCCTGTTCTCTTTATCAATTCCCTGGCCGGAACGATGGGCAGGGTGTCAACCGGTGATATTTCGAACTATCTGAAGCGGGTCATTGTTTCCCGTCTCAATGACTATCTTGGGGAACAGCTTGATACGATCATGAATCTACCCGGCACGTTTGACGAAATGTCGGTAGCCTTGCAGAAACGGCTCACCCTCGATTTTGCCCGTTTCGGACTGCGGCTGAGTCATCTCTATATTACCTCGATTACACCGCCGGAAGAGGTGCAGAAGGCGATAGATGATCAGTCGCGGATGAGCGTGATCAAGGATATGGAAAAATTTGTCAGGCTGAAGGCGGCAATGGCTATGGAAAAGGCGGCGGAAAACCAGACGGAGGCAGGAGCCGGGCTGGGTATGGGAATTGGTATGATGATGCCGGCAATGTTTGGTGGTGTCGGTGGAACTGCGGCAGGAACGGCGGTGCCGGTTAAAAATGATACCATCATCTGCCCGGACTGCAGCAACGCAATAGCAAAAGATGCCCGCTTTTGTCCGCTTTGTGGTCATCAGCAGCTGGTTCTCAGCCAGTGCCTCACCTGTGGCAAAAACCTGTCGCCGAATGCCCGGTTCTGTTCACAATGCGGTACGCCGACTGATCAGAAGCCGAAAGCGGTGGCCTGCGGTGAGTGCGGAGCCGAAAACATCCCGGGGGCAACCTTTTGTAATCAATGCGGTCAAAAGCTTGGATAACAGCCTATGGAACTGAAAATATCGCATCCCTGTCCTTCATGCGGCGGCCCGATCAATATGGATGAGATGGATCGCCTGACGACCTGTGCCTTCTGTGATGTACAGAATTATATGGTCGATTCCGGATTGCTGCGTTACGTCCTGACCGAGAATGTCCCGGTCCGGATTCCCCGGGAAGACGTCTTCTATCTTCCCTATCTCAGGTTCAAGGGCAATATTTTCAGCTGTCGCGGCAGAGCGCTTGATTACAGGGTGCTGGATACCACTCATCAGGGGATCAGGTCCCATGAGATTCCGGTATCATTGGGCCTGCGGCCGCAGGCCATGCGGCTTGTCGCCGCCAACAGGGGGCATGTCGGTAAATTTGTGATCAGAAAGGATACGGCCGTCAAGATCATGCAGCGGGCGGCAAAACTGACCGAGCAGGGCTCCGGGGGCCCTGAGGCACCCCTGTATCACCGAGCCTTTATCGGAGAATCCGTCAGTTGTATTTATCTGCCGGTTTATACGGAGAAAGGGCGGGTATATGACGGTGTGCTCAACCGTCCGCTCGGCAGGATGGAAGCGTGGATACGGGACAGCAGGATGACGGTTCGGTATCGTCCGGAATGGGATCCCCGTTTTATTGCGGCCATTTGTCCACAATGCGGAGCCGTCATGGAAGGCAGCTCCGACAGCCTGATTCTCCAATGTTTTAATTGTCACAGCTGTTGCGCTGAAAAAGGCGGGAAGTTTGTGTTGGTACCCTACACCTTTGTCGCCTCTGAAAAGAAGGATCCTCTTTTTCTTCCTTTCTGGAGACTTGAAATCAAGGCAACCGGTCTGGTCATGAACAGCTTTGCCGATTTTCTGAAAATAACCAATCAGCCGGTGGTGATTAACCGGAAGCATCGGGAGCGGGATATGGAGTTCTGGATTCCGGCCTTCAAGATACGGCCGAAGATCTTTCTGAAGCTGGCAAAGAGCGCAACCCTGTTGCAGATACGTTTTCCGGAAGGGGAGAAAAAACTGCACCGGTCCCTTTTCCCGGTGACCCTGCCGCTGAAAGAAGCGACCCAGGCAATGAAATCGGTTGTTGCAGAGACAACGCTGAACAAAAAGGAGGTAATCTCGCAACTGCCGTCACTCAGCTTTACGATAAGAAGGAATTCCCTCGTTTTCCTGCCGTTTGAAGATACCGGCCATGACCTTGTCCAGGAACATGCGCCGTTTTCCATCGCTTCCTCTGTGATCAAGTCCGGACGTAATCTGTAGTGGGTCGTTCTGGTATGAAAGGAAGGAAGGAGCATTACCGTTTTATGGCCCGTGCCATTGCCGAGGCAGAGAAGGCTCTGGCTCAAGGTGAATTTCCGGTTGGCTGTGTCTTTGTCCGGGACGGACAGATCCTCGCCGCCGGTCATCGTCGGAATAGTGGCATGGAGCAGGGTAATGAAATTGATCATGCCGAGATGGTGGTACTGCGTGAGCTTGTTTCAGATAAACCGTCTCTTGATCTTGCCGGAACCACCGTCTATTCGAGTATGGAACCCTGTCTGATGTGTTTTTCGACCCTGATCCTCAGTGGTGTCCGGCATATTGTTTACGCCTATGAAGATGTGATGGGTGGTGGTTGCGGTCTTGATCTGACACAGCTGCCGCCGCTCTATCGGCAGATGGAGGTGAAAATTGTTGACGGTATTCTGCGGAAGCAGAGCCTTGAGCTGTTTAAGCGTTTTTTCAGCCTCAATGAAAATCATTACTGGCAGGATTCCCTGCTCGCCTCGTATACCTTGTCTGCGGAGCTGTAAAACGCCCGCTTCCTGAAAATGAAGAAAAATCCGCAAACCGTTGGTTTCAGGCCTGGCGAAAGAAATGTGTTTCTGCATATTCTTACCGCCTGTAATCTTTCCTGCAGTCATTGTTATATCAATCCGCAACAGCATGGAACCGGAACATTGAGCCGGCAGCAACTGGAAAAATGGATTCACCTTTTCGCAGACCGGAAAAGAAGGTCAAATATTATTTTTCTCGGTGGAGAGCCGACCATGCATAAGGATTTACCTTATGCAATAGAAATTGCCAAGACCTGCGGTTTCAATACAACAGTCGATTCAAACGGGTATCTGTTTCATGATTTTCTGAACAGGGTGAATCCTCAACAGCTTGATTATCTCAGTTTCAGCCTGGATGGACCGGAGCCAGCGGTCAACGATCCGATTCGCGGTGCCGGTGTGTTTGAAGTATGCACTGCCAATATTCGAAAAGCAAAGGAGAAGGGGTTTTGTACCAGCCTGATTTATACAGTCAGTAGCCGTAATATCGGCGCATTACCCCGTATGGTTCCCCTTTTGAAGGAATTGGAGGTGAGCCGTTTTTTTATTCAGGTTATTGGACTGCGAGGTAAATCTGCCAGAAAGGATGAAAACGGAGGCGGGCTCCAGGTTGATACCGGTCAGTGGCTCAGCGTGGTGCCGGATGTTGCTGCCCAGGTGGCAGAGCTTGGGATGACGGTTATCTTTCCAAAGGTGTATCTTACTGAAAAAGAGTCATTTTCCTGTGCCGGAAATGTTGCCGAAAATTTTTTTGTCTTTCCAAACGGCCGGGTGTATCAATGTCCGCTCTGTGAGGATCACCCCCTCCATTCGTATGAAATTATTGATGATTGTCTCGTTGAGCGGACCGGTCTGACAGAGAAGCGTTTTTTTAGCCTCGCTATCGCCGAAGGCTGCGTTATGAATAAACTGTTGCAGCCGGATACCATCGAATATTTCAGTGATGGCAGACCGCAGCACCGGATTTCCTGTTGTCTGCTCAAACAACGGCTGTAACAATGTACCACGGTTATTCCGCCTTCTTTTTTCTGCAGAAAAGAGCTGTCAGAAAAATTCCCGCCTCATAAAGAGCAAAAAGGGGAAATGAGAGCAGTGCTGTCGCCATAAAATCGCCTGCACTGAGTAGAAAGGCAAGCATGACAATAGCCGCGTAAAAAAAGAGCCGTTTTTTCCTGAAATAGCTAACCTGCACGAAAGAGGCCGTGCCGGCCATCACCATCAGAAACGGAATTTGAAAGGAAAGCCCGCAGGCCATCACCGTCCTGGCAACAAAGGTGAGATATTGTCCGAGCTTCGGCACCGGTTCAAGGTTTTCATTGGCGTAACTCATGAAATAGGACAGCATTTTTGGCAGTACGCTGAACAGGGCAAAGGCTGACCCGGCAGCAAAAAGAACCGTTGACCAGAAAACGACCGTCACTGCCAGCTTTTTTTCGTGATCGTGGAGACCGGGAGCGATAAAACTCCATACCTGATAAAGGATGAATGGAAAACTGGCAATGACGCCGACCAGCAGTGCCAGCTTGATATAGGCGATAAATGCCTCGGGCAGGTTGGTATAGACGAGACGGTAGACAAGCGGGCTGGCATCAAACAGCGGCTGGATGAAAAAGAGCGCGATCTGTTCGGAAAAGAAATAGGCAACAGCCGTGCAAAGGGCGATACAGATGAATACCCTGAGCAGTCGCTTCCGCAGTTCCTGATGGTGGGGCCGAAAAAAGGCGAGGCTTTGTTCCAGGGTGGACATCGGCAGGCTCAGCTGTTCAGCGGAGGTTTGGAAGTCTCGTCGGCATTGCCCGGTGTACGCTCATTTCTTGTACCGGGTTCTGGTTCCTGTGCAGCGGCAAGGTGGTCATCCTGTTGTTCTGTCCTGATTTCAGAATGATCTGGCGTGTCTATTTCAATATCGATGACGGTTTCTGATTTTTCCGGGACAGGGGGTGCGGATACCGTGTCTCCATTGATTCCGGTGTCCGGCAGAATACCTTGAAACTGGTTGGCTGCCGGAGCGGTGAGTTTCTCCTGTAATGATCTGGATAGTTCCTCAAGTTCGGGTTTGACCGTGTCCAGTTCCATCTCTTCTTCAAGGTTTTCCTTCAGTGATGAGACGGTCTTTTTGAGATCGAGCACACCTTTGGCGACAGAGCGGGCAAGGTCGGGAAGTTTGTCGGGTCCTACAACGATCAGGGCCAGGGCCATGATCAGGATCATTTCCGGTAAACCAATGCCAAACATAAACGCCTCCAAACAGAAACACCTCGTAAAACGGGTATAAGAAGGAAACGGCTTGTCTCCATTCATCATCTGGATGACGGCGTGGCTCCTCCTGCCGCTTCACGGGCCAACATATCCCGAACAAATCTGACAGCAGAAAGAAAATCTACCAAACTGTTCAGCGAAAATCGACATCTATTTCATCGTTGTTCCGGAAAATGACTGATGCCTCGATGAATCTTCATGACCACATTTATCGATTGGTGAATATCTGTTGGTAATGGCGTTGAAAACGAAGGGAAAATGGTCGATTGACTTTGGTGTGATAGTTGACTATAATTATTAGTTTTGGCCTGAGGTGATTTGACTGGTTTGCGGCAAAAGGCTGGGTATCGGCTGCAGTCCTTGTTTCGCCAGCAAGTATCATTATGATATCAGGAGGAATTGATGTCAAGTGTCGTGATTGTAGGAACCCAGTGGGGCGACGAAGGCAAGGGAAAGATCGTCGACCTGCTTACCAGATATGCCGAGTGTGTCGTCAGATTTCAGGGAGGCAATAATGCCGGGCATACCCTGGTTGTTGACGGAAAGCAATTTGTCTTTCACATTATCCCGTCCGGGATTCTTTATGAAGACAAACAATGCATGATCGGTAATGGGGTCATTATCGATCCGGGAGTCTTGCTTGCTGAAATTGCGGAACTGGAAGAAAAGGGCTTGCCGGTAACGCCGCGGCGGCTGATGATCAGTGACAATTCCCATCTGATTATGGAGTATCATCGTAATCTCGACCAGGCCCGTGAAGGTGCGCTGACGCTGGACAGGAAAATCGGGACGACCGGCAGGGGGATCGGACCCTGTTATGGTGACAAGATTGGGCGCGTTGGCATCAAGGTCGGGGACCTCCTGGACGAGGGGCTGTTGCAGGACAAGGTGGCGGCCGGTGTTGAAGAGAAGAACTTTCTGCTGACCCGGAAATATAACGTGAAACCGTTGTCTGCTCAGCGCGTTATCGAGCAGCTTGCCGGTTATGGTGAACGGCTCAAACCGTTTATTGGTAATGTGTCGGTAGCTCTCGATGAGGCCAGAAAGGCAGGAAGGAATATTCTTTTTGAGGGTGCTCAGGGAACCCAGCTTGATATTGACCACGGTACCTACCCATTCGTGACTTCCTCCAACACGGTTGCCGGTAATGCCTGCAATGGTACCGGATTTGGGCCGACCCATATCGATTCGGTCATTGGTGTCCTCAAGGCGTATACCACCCGGGTTGGTGAGGGACCGTTTCCGACCGAACTGTTTGACGAGACCGGTGACGTTTTGCAGAAAAAAGGAGGGGAATTTGGGGCAACGACCGGCAGAAGGAGGCGGTGCGGCTGGCTTGATGCTGTTGTGGCCTCTGATGCCGTCCGTCTGAACGGGCTGACTGATCTGGCGCTGACCAAACTGGATGTCCTCAGTGGTCAGAAACGGGTGAAGATAGCCACCCGATATGATCTTGACGGCCGCAGGATCGGAGTCATGCCGACCAATATCAGAGCCGCTCAGAGGGTAACACCCGTTTATCAGGAGTTTCCCGGTTGGCAGGAGGACATTGGTCATGTCCGGGAAATGAGCGAGCTGCCGGTAGCGGCGCGTGATTATATCAGACGTATAGAAGATGTTACCGGAGTTCCGGCCTCGATCATATCGGTCGGACCGGACCGGGAGGAGACCATGCTGCTGAGAAATCCTTTCGATAGAGACAGATAGCGATCTGTGGCAGAGGTCTTGATCATTCATATTATGGTAAAAAGAGGAAACAATGGCGAGAATTACCGTTGAGGACTGTCTTGATTGTGTTGGTGACGACAATCGTTTTAATCTGATCCATCTGGCTGTTCAGAGGATCAAACAGCACCGGCAGGGAGAACCGTTTCTTGTAGAAGGAAGGAACAAGGAGGTTGTGATGACCCTGAGAGAAATTGCAGCAGCACAGGTTTCGTTTGAGAATATAGACGTGCTGCCTCAAACAGACGATGAAAAAACGGAAGCGTTAACGGAACAGGAAGCAGGGGCTGAGGCGTAAAGCGCTCGGCAGAACAGGATGCCAAGAGATTATTATGAAATACTCAGTGTTGGCCGGAATGCCGGTGCTGATGAGATAAAAAAGGCCTATCGGAAACTGGCCATGAAGTATCATCCGGATCGTAACCCCGGAAATAAGGATGCCGAGAATCTGTTCAAGGAATGTACCGAGGCCTACGAGGTTCTCAGTGACGAACAGAAAAGGCAGATATATGACACCTACGGGCATGATGGCCTGAAAAACAGCGGTTACCGCGGGCCGGGCAATTTTGAGGATGTCTTTTCCAGTTTTGGTGACATTTTTGGTGATCTGTTCGGTTTTGGTTCCGGGAGCAGCCAGGCCAGAAGAAACGGGCCGGTAGCAGGCAATGACCTTCGCTACGACATGAACATCTCCTTTATGGAGGCGGTTCATGGAACAGAAAAGGAAGTTGAGCTGACCCGGCGTGATACCTGCTGGACGTGTGAAGGAACCGGATGTCGGCCAGGCTATAAACGGGAAACCTGCACTGCCTGCAACGGCAGGGGGCAGGTGATTCGTTCCCAGGGCTTTTTCCAGGTGAGTTCGACCTGCCCGCATTGTCACGGTGAGGGCCAGATTGTCACCCATCCCTGTGGTGACTGCGACGGCAGCGGACTTGTTGCCCAGACAAAAAAGGTCTCGATCAAGATTCCGGCGGGTGTTGATACCGGCGCCCGCATGAGGCTCCGTGGAGAAGGGGAAGGCGGAAGACGCGGAGGCCCGGCGGGGGACCTCTATGTAATGATTGCGGTCGATGAGCATGAATTCTTTCAGCGGGAAGGGACGACGATCTATTGCAGAATACCGGTTTCAATGGTTGATGCTGCCCTCGGTATAAAGACGGAAGTGGTAACCGTACACGGAAAGAAGAAACTGAACATACCGGCGGGAAGCCAGTCCGGAAAACTGTTTACCCTCCGTGGAGAAGGGGTCAAGAGCCTCAGAGGCGGCGGTCAGGGAGATATGATTGTTGAGTTACAGGTAAAAACACCGACCGGACTCTGTGATGAACAGAAAAGACTGCTGAAAGAATTCGATCAATTGTGTGAAAAAAAAGGTCAGAAGAAGGAGCAGGAAGGCTTTTTCAGCAAGCTGGTTAATGAAGTGATGGGCAAGTAGGCAGAGCTGCAGGAGTAGACAGGAAAGGTTATTTGATACGAAAGGTTATGATGGACGGTTCTGAAAAACGATTTACCCATTTTGACCAGGATGGTAATGCGGTCATGGTCGATGTTGGCAAAAAAAACGAGACAGAACGTGCCGCCTTGGCAGAGGGGGTTGTGCGTATGAGTCCTGATGCCTTCAGGCTGCTCAGTGAAGGCTCGATGAAAAAGGGTGATGTCCTTGGTGTTGCCCGTGTTGCCGGGATCATGGCTGCCAAAAAGGTGGACTCTTTGATCCCGCTCACCCATCCGTTGCTGTTGACAAAGGTCTCTGTTGATTTTGAGCTTGATCCCGAGGCCAGCGCAGTGGTTATCAGGGCATTTGTCGGTATTACCGGAAAGACCGGGGTGGAAATGGAAGCGCTTACCGCTGTATCCATTGCCGCTTTGACGATATATGATATGTGTAAGGCGGTGGATAAAGAGATGGTTATCAGTGATATCCGGCTGCTCGAAAAGCGTGGCGGCAAAAGTGGTATCTACAGGTACAGCGGCTCGTCTGTATCCGGTCAGTAAACAAGAAGGAGAATCTGGATGGAGAGGGAACTGGTAGAAAAATTCAGAATTCAGCTTGAACAGAAACGTGAGGACATTATCAGAGAGGCAGATAAGACGCTTGCTGATATGACCGACCAGAATAACAATATTCCGGATCCGAATGATCGTGCAACCATTGAATCAGACCGGAGCTTTGAGCTGAGGATCAGGGATCGTGAAAGAAAGCTGCTCGGCAAGATTGAAGAGGCATTGATCCGGATCGAGGAAGGTGAGTACGGTATCTGTGAAAGCTGTGGTGATGATATCAATATCAAACGGCTCGAGGCACGCCCCGTGACAACCTTGTGTATCGATTGTAAAACCAGGCAGGAACAGAAAGAAAAATCACAGGGTCTATAGGGAATGCCTGAGCTGAAAAGAGACCTCGTTCCCGGCCGCTGGATGATTATTCGCAGGAAAAGCGGCCGATTGATTTCATCGTTGACAAATCAACGGGTTCGGGAGGATTCTTCCCGTTTTGCTTTGGAAATGAGCGTTTACCCCCCTCCTGAAATCATTGCCTGTCGTAATGGTATCCCATCGTTTATCGACGAACCGGACTGGCAGAACCGGCTCGTTTCCAAAACATACCGGGCGTTCATTAAAGAAAAGAATCTTGACAAAGAAAATGACGGACTGAACGAGAAAGGTATGGGTGCCGATGAATCGTATCGGCCATGTATTGAGGCAGAGCCGTGCTGTCTGATGTCTCTGCCGTCACGTCCTCAAACCTGTCTGGTTTGAAAAAAAGTGAAATACCTTTTTTACAGTAAAACAGTCGGCCTTTCTGCCGGTTTGCCTGTGTTTCGTTTCCGGCAATGGTAACAAAATATGACCAGCGGGGATACTTGTACTGCGTGAAAGATATTCAAAGCCAGATTGATCACCGGCGAATCGATATCAAAAAGGTCGGGGTAAAGACCATTACCTATCCTGTTACGGTTCTTGATAAATCCAGGAAAGAGCAGAAGACCGTGGCCAGCATCAATATGTTTGTCAACCTGCCGCATCAGTTCAAGGGAACACATATGAGCAGGTTTATTGAAATTCTCAACCGGTTTCATGGAAGAATCGATATAAAATGTTTCAAAAAAATACTCGAGGAAATGAAAGAAAAACTCGATGCAGAGACGGCTCATATGGAAATAGCCTTTCCTTTTTTTCTTCAGGATTATCATTCCGTATCGTCACTGGCTATAAAGTGTTACGATTGTCTCATGTATGGTTCGCTTGACAGCGATGACGATTTGAGGCTTGATATCAGCGTTCCTGTTTCCGTGCCGATCAGCGGCCGGGTTGATGATCTGAAGAGAAATCTTGGTATCATAGAAAAAATTATGGTCAGTGTCAGATTTAAAAGATTTATGTGGCTTGAAGATCTGATTGACATGGTTGAGGCGTGTGTGAAAGAGGAGGCTTCGCGGCACGATTTTCCTGGAGAACCGATGGAAACGCTTTTGCAGAAGCTGGCGGCACGGTTTGAACGTCGTCAGGAACTTTCCTGGTATTCGCTTACGATTGAGAGCGATTATCGGGATTGTCGTCTTTTTACCGGTATAAGATCAGACGAATCATATGATCCCTGGTGAGACACGAAAAATTGTGATGAATCTTTGCGGGGTGCTAACATAGAGCACTGCCAGAAATAGTTTGGGAATAGATGATATGGGTGAACTGCTTTTTGAAATTGGAACCGAGGAATTACCGGCCGGTTTTTTAAATCCGGCGAGGGATCAGCTTAAGCTTCTGTTTGAAAAAAAGGCGGGAACGTTGCATCTTCCGTTTGGAGAGATCAATACCTTTTGCACGCCGCGAAGGCTTGCGATTTTTGTTCGGGATCTTGCCGATAGCCAAAAGGATACACGTGAGGTCTTGCTTGGGCCATCAAAAAAAGCGGCATATGACCGGGATGGCAGGCCGACAAAGGCAGCTGAAGGATTTGCGCGATCCAAAGGGGCAGCACTTGCCGATCTGGAACTGGTCGATACCCCGAAAGGGGAATATTTACAGCTTAAACGTGAATTAAAGGGACAACAGACACAAGAGCTTCTGCCGTCACTCTTGTTGGAGCTGGTTATTGAACTGCCGTTTGCCAAATCGATGAAATGGGGAAATCATCAGACCACCTTTGCCCGTCCTGTCCAGTGGCTGCTTGCGCTTTTCAATGACCGTATTGTCGCTTTTGAACATGAAGGGATTATGACGGGAGACCAGACAAAAGGTCACCGTTTTATGGCACCGGGTTTTGTACGGGTGGCCAAAAGTATTGATTATGAGCAGCTGCTGAAAGAACGATCGGTCATTGCCGATTTTGAGAAACGGAAACAGGATGTTATAAACGAAGTGAGAAGAGCGGTGGAAACGGCCGGGTTTCCTGAACCTGCCCATGCGGCAATCGATGAAGGATTGTTGAATACGGTAACCAATCTTGTTGAAAAGGCCCATGGTGTCTGCGGTCGTTTCGACGAAAAGTTTCTGACGCTGCCGGATGAGGTCTTGATTACATCGATGCGTGAACATCAGAAGTATTTTCCGATAGTAAACAACCACAACGAGCTGCTTCCCGGTTTTGTTGCGGTGAATAATACCGATGTGAAGGATTATCGTTTGACCAGGGAAGGCCATGAACGGGTTTTACGGGCACGTCTTGAAGATGGTTTGTTCTTTTTCGAGTCTGATAAAAAAATACGTCTGGAAGAGCGTATTGACCGTTTGTCCGGTATTGTCTTCCAGAACCGGCTTGGCTCGATGAAGGAAAAAACGGATCGTATTGTTACGCTTGCCGGTATCCTGTCTGAAATGGCTGCCCCGGAAATCGGTGAAGACGTGTGCCGGGCTGCGCGTTTATGCAAAGCGGATCTGATTACCGATATGGTTAGTGAATTTCCGTCACTCCAGGGCGTTATGGGATGGGCGTATGCCTTGAATGATGGTGAAAAAGAGATGGTGGCGATGGCCATCAGAGAGCATTACATGCCGCTTCGGGCGGATGCACAACTGCCGACGACTGATATGGGTGCAATTGTCGGGCTTGCCGACAGAATAGACACCATTGCCGGTTGTTTCGGTATTGGTCAGCAGCCAACCGGCACCGCCGATCCGTTCGGCCTTCGGCGGCTTTCCCTGGCGGTGCTTCATCTTATTGAAGATCGTGGCTATGAGTTACAACTGCCTGAAATCATAGGTAAGGCGCTTGCGCTTTACGGTGATCGCGTTGACGGGGGAGCTGAAACGGTCGCAACAATTCTATCCTTTATGAAAGGCAGGTTTGGTAACGATTGTGTCGCCCGGGGAATGGATGCTGCAGCTGTTGAGGCCGTAATCAGTGTCGTCTTTACCGACATTAACGATTGTCTCAAGCGGATAGAGGCCCTTGCCGGGATGAAACAGGATGAATCCTTTGAGCTGCTTGCCGGTTCGTTCAAGAGAATCAGAAACATTGTCAAGGAACATGACCGGATGCAGGTCGATGAGCAGTTGTTTGTTGAAGAGGCGGAACGGGAGTTATGGAACGCGTATGAAACGATTGAGCGGCAGAATGAAGAGGCTCTTGCTGAGAGTGATTATACCGGTGTCTTGAAAAAAATGGTGACATTGAAGGAGCCGGTAGACCGTTTCTTTGCTGATGTGATGGTGATGGCAGAGGACGAAACGGTCAGGACAAACCGTTTGAATATGCTGGCTGCGATCGGCAGCCATATCCTGAAAGTGGGAGATATCTCGAAGATGCATGCAGGGACGTGATGGGAGGAACCGTTCCTTGTTCGAGCTGATCGTCATCAAGATCATGGTACCTGCCTGATCGTGTTACTATTTACCAATAGCGGCATTGACTTACTATCCGGCTGAGCGGTCTTCCTGAGTGAAATTCTGATAAAGAAACAGTCCGGTTTCCGTCAGTGACGGTGTTCGCCCTGCGTTTTTCAGGAGACGCTGCTTTGCAAATAATTCTGTCAGTTATCTGATATAAAATCGTGTATATCAGCTCATTTCCGACTTCTTTTATCAACAATGAAAAATCCCCGGAAAACAGATGATTTTATTGCACTGACTCGTCTTGACTGAAGAAATCTTAAGAACTATTGTATTACCGTACTGTATTGAAAAGTGTTACAGTACTTTGTTGAGATGATACCGGATTGTATAGCTTGTGTTGTAAGATGTTGTAAAACTCTTCAATAAGGAGGCATAAAATGAAAGTTGTACAGATTGGTTGCGGTAAAATGGCTGCATATTGCATGAGATATGTCCTGGAGCGGGGTGGTGAGGTGGTAGGTGCCTATGATGTTTCTGAAGAAATTCTGGGCAAGGATATCTCTGCGGTTATTGGTGATCAGAAAAAACATGGTGTTCTCATTGAACATGTCGATAATCTGGATAAGAGCCTGAAGGCTTGTAAGCCTGATATCGCGATTATTACCACACAAAGTCTTGTTTCTTCAATATATCCTCTCTTGGAGATAGTGGCAGAGAACCGGGTACATGCCGTCTCAATTTGTGAGGAGCTGTTTTATGCCTGGGATTCCAATCCTGTTATATCCGGGAAGATAGATGAGCTTGCCAGAAAGTATGGCGTTACAATCACCGGAAGCGGATATCAGGATGTTTCTTGGGGAAGCATGGTTACCGCTTTGGCGGCGACAGCAGCTACCGTCAAAACCATACATGGCATAAGCAGCTATAACCTCGAGGATTACGGTTTGGAAACGGCGCGTATGCATGGTGCCGGGTTGAGTAAAAAGGAATTTGAAAAACAGATTCTCGACGTGAACAATGTCAGCGAAGAGGAAAAAGAGAGATTGATCGCAGCCGGGGAATTTTTACCCGGTTATATGTGGCCGGTAAATGGTTGGGTCGCTTCTGCGCTGGGGTTGGAAGTTACCAGCATTTCGCAGGCAGCCGAAGCCACGACCTATCATGAAGACCTCTATTCTGAGGTGTTGCAGAAGACAATCGTTGCCGGAGATCCGACGGGCTTGAGAACAGTCGTTACCTCTGAAACCAGGGAGGGTATTACCATAATCACCGAGTGCATCGGCCGGGTCTTTTTCCCGGAAGAAAAGGATGTGAATGAGTGGATGATAAAAGGTGAGCCTGACATGCGGTTCGTTATGGAGAGTCCTGCGACCGTTGAAATGACGTGCGCCTGCGCGGTAAACCGTTTGCCTGATATAATTGCCGCGGAACCTGGCTATGTTACCAGTGAAAAAATGCAGGATCTGAAGCTGAGAAGAAAATTTTAGCTGATCTTGTCGAGAAATCCTGCCTGAGTAAACGTATGCAGCTGTTGCAGGATCTCAGGACCAGACAGAACGTAAAGCCGCACTGTTTTTCAAGGTACGTGAACGGGGATGGATTGCCTGCGCATCATCCCCGTTTCTGTTTTGAACGCCCCTGTTGATGAATGCTATCTGTCTTTTTATGAGTGCAGGTAACACCAAAAAGGAGCCATGATTTCAACGTCCCCTGATGCTCTGTGGAGCATCAGGCACCATCTTTCTTTTAACGGGAAAAAAGTCGTTACAAAAAGAACAATAAATCAGCTCGATCCGTAACTGTGCAGGCCTGAGAGCAGATAGTTGACCCCATAGTAGGTGAAGATAACTGACAGAAACCCGACAAGAGACATCCAGGCAATTGTTTTTCCCTCGATCCCTCTGGTGTATCGCAGGTGCAGCGTAAAGGCGTAGAAGAACCAGGTAATCAGTGACCAGGTTTCCTTGGGATCCCAGCTCCAATAGGTACCCCAGGCAGAATTTGCCCATATGGCACCGGTAATTATTCCGGCACTGAGCCAGATAAAACCGAAAATGATACTCTTGTGGACAAGATCGTCAAGGGATGAAGAGGGTGGCAGATATTCCGTGCCGTCGGCCCGCGCTGAATCGGGGTCAATCTTGTTTTTCACCAGGTACATGACTCCGAGTGCGGCCGCAATGGCAAAGGCGGCATAACCGACAAAACAGGTGATGACGTGGGATATCAGCCAGTTTGACTGCAAGGCTGGTATCAGGGGATTGATCCCCCTGTTCATTGGAGCGAATGAGGCGTAGGCCATGAACAGAAAAGCAAGCGGCAGCGTAAAGGCTCCAATGGTTTTGTTTTTAAACGTCCACTCCATCCCAAGATAACAGACAACAATGGTCCAGGAAAAGAAGACCACCGATTCATACATATTGGTAAGTGGCGCATGGCCAATTCCCATCTGATACGATTCAATCCAGCGCAGGGCTATACCGGCGGTTTGCACGGCCAGGGCAGCCATCGTGAAAATCGTTGCAATCTGTCCTATCTTTTGCTTCCGGAAAACAAGGGCTCCAATATAAAAAAAAGACGAAAAAAGATACGTGAGTGTGGTGATGCCAAGAAGCTGGGAACTATCCATAATAAACTCCGATAAAAAGAGGGTATCCGGTTTTTTCCTGAAAAACAGATCAGCGGCGTGCCGGGTACCGGACTGGTCCTGGAATGAGCGTTCAATCGGATTGTATCGTTTCAACGAGCCGGTTGAACACTTTTTCAAAACCAGGTTGATTTTTATTCGCTGTGCCAAACAATTGAATCGTATTTCGTTCATCATTTTTTGAAACGAGCAGCCAGATCCTTTTATGGGAAAGAAAAAAGGAGACATACAGGCCAAAGAGCATCAGGCCAAATCCAAGATATACCCACCAGACACCGGGATCTTTTGCAACCTGCAAGCCAGTGGCGTAGCGCTGTTTGGCAGTAATGGTATACGAGGCGTTGGCTGTCTGGAATAAAACAGGACTGTTGTCTTTTGACCATTGTGCAGAACTGTTCTGATCTTCCTGCTTAAACCATATCTTGGTTCTGACAATTGACTGATTGATGGCTTCAGCGTTGATTATCCCACATGCTATTTTTTCTTCCGGCCATGAAATTTTTTTCTGGAATGGTGATATAAAGACCTTACGTGCCCCCGTCTTGTTATTTTTGATAATGATGACAAAGTCTTTTTGATAGGGCCTGTAGCTTGATTGATAAAAGGTGATACCTTTATAGGTAAGCGGCTTGTTCACCTCAATTTCCCGGGTTACGACCTCCTTGCCGTCTTCAATGACCGTCAGCTCTGATGTGTATTCCCGAGGCATTCCGTTGGCGTGGAAGTCGATGGTAAAGAAATTACAGCGTACGGTAAATCCGAGTTTATGGATTCTTTTTTCGTCATGAATGACAATACCGTCACGTTCCATGATTTCCGGAATCAAAATACTGCCCTTGAATCCAAAAACAGCGCCAATGATTCCACCCAGAAATACGACAAGAATGGAAAGATGAACAATATAGACACCGGTTCGGCTCCAGGCATTTTTTTGGCTGAAAATCAGAGTCGTTTGAGCTGAACGTTTGATCTGAAAAGTCCATCCCTGTTTTTTCAGCTGCTCTTCGCAGGCTTTAATAATTGTATCGACAGGGGCATCACTTTTCCAGGAAGCGGTAAAAGGCATTTTGCTGAGCCGCCCTTTTTTGAAAAGGGTCCCATCGGCCGTGATCTGTTTCCAGGTGGCTGGAAAGCGGTCAAGACTGCAGATTACCAGGTTGATACCGAGGAGGACCAGCAGGCTGATGAACCACCAGGAACTGTACATGTCGGTAAGATTCAGCAGCTGGAAAAAGTGGGCGGTCTGTTCTCCGAATTTTCGGGAATACCAGGCAAGTTCTTGTTTCTGAGGAATAATTGTGCCAATAATTGAAGTGGCGGCAATAAAAAAAATGGTTACGAGGGCCAGTTTTACCGAGGCGAGGAATTGCCAGAGGGCGTTTTTTCTGAACATGGTTTTTTATCGTAATAAACAGTATAAAGACAGCTGAAATTCCTGCTGTCTTTACAGGCAACGATTGATGACAGCCAGGCCCCAAAATACCCGGACACTAAAACAGGTTTGTATAAAGTTGGAAAGATTTTTTTTATAAGAGCAGTTTTATTATTGAATCGACAAAACCGTGTTCTGTTATCAGCAGAGGAAATGACCAATGGATCATGTGAAAATGGCTCATGTCTCGGAGTTTCAAGAAGAAAGGTATAAGACGATTACACTTCTTGGACGTCATATCGGTATTTTTAGAAGAGATGATGGGAGTTTTTTTGCGGTTGAAATCTCATGCAAACACCAGGGAGCAAACCTCCTGGCCGGTTATCATGGCGGAACGATTGTCGCCTGTCCGCGCCATTACTGGCAGTATGATCTGGAAAGTGGTCATTGTCTCAATCATGAATCGGTACCATTGAGGCACTATGGTGTGAGACGTGAAGGGGATGATATCCTGGTGACGATAACTCCTGTTGATTGAGGGTGACAGCTGTTTTCAGTTCCACTGGCTGAAGTGTATTTTGGGCTTGCACCGTTTTGAAAAAAGTGGTAAATGAAACGGTTCCATACATAAGATGGTGAAGGCTTGTAATGTGGAGAACACCTGTGCCGGGAAAAGCGGTCAGGGTGTATAGAATATCAGGAGAAAGAAAATGGCCAAGGTATGTCAGATATGTGGAAAAGGTCCGGTTACCGGTAATAATGTTTCACACGCTCATAACAAGACCCGCAGGCGTTGGCTGCCAAACATCAAGCGGGTTCGTATGGTAACTGCTGGAGGCGGTGTTCGTCGCGTCAGGGTGTGTACCCGATGTATCAGATCAGGTGCAGTGACAAAACCGGCATAATCTGGTTCGGTAAACGATTATCGGGCGAGTTCGGAAACAATCGGACTCGCCTTTTTTGTTTGTTGTTCACAGGGATTTCGATACTGAACGCTGTTTTGAATAATTGATTGTGGACGAGGGCAGGATGAGTGAAAATGAGTTAACGTTTCTTTCGTATGAGGAGGCGGTCCGTCTGGTTGGAGCTATTCAGGAAGAAGAGGATATTCATCGTCAGAATCATCGGATTTTAACGGTTTACAGTGTCGATGACCGGGAACTCTGCTGGTTTGATTATCAGGAGGTAATGGACGCGGTTGGAGATGTTCCGGACGGTGAGCGGAAGGAATCGGTTCAGAAGTATATTCTGAACCGTATTCCTGAATGGGCCAGGCAGGAGCAACGCTCGGGTACGTGAGAATCCGGCTTTTATTCGCTTTCTGAAACGCGGGACATACCAAGCCAGTCCGTTAATAATTGTGACTCCATCATGTATTTGTTCCCGGTGATCGAATGACAGGCTCCCCGGTGTTCCAGACCATGATAGATGACAGATACCGGTCTGTCCGCTGAAACGACAACGATGATGGTATCATGATGCTGGGCGGTGAAGCGCAGGGCCGAGTTGTAGCGTGCTCCACGTGAACGGTCTTCCCCTTTGATTCCGGCGCCATCCAGCAGACAGGCAAAACGGTGCAGCCGTCTGTCCTTGCCAATCTGCAGCGCCCCGTCTACCCGCGCCAGATCACAGGCAAGATCAAGGAGATTCGAGCGTTCAAGATCAAGTGGTTGCGCAAGATTCTGACCGGAGATCGTGGTGAGCGGCTCGTTCATGTCAACGACGATGGTGCAGCCAAAATAACAGGTTTCGGCATAGTGAACCAGTGAGGATACAATATGAAAGAGTCTGCTTCTTATTGTACTGTCAAGCTTGTAATCGAGGAGAATTTCCTCAATTTCAAAAAGCTTTGCCTGGTGGCTGGATGATGAATAGGTGCCATCGGCAAAACTGCAGAGAGGCTGGTTGTTCATCTTGAGAAAACCGAAAAAGCCTCTGAAATCAGCGGCAAGGTGAAAGCCGTCAATCGTTCCCCGGGCAACACCAAGGACTCCCTGTCCATCTGAGATCAGTTTGTAGTTAAAATTCTGCACCGCTAACAGAAGTTTACGTACATGCTTGTAGTTGTCGATCAGCGGCTGTTCCGAGTTGTGGAAACGGGCGAGAAAATCGATGGATTCAAGTTGGGATGGAGTGATGAAAACGAGTTCACCGTAGGGTGACTGCTGCTCCTCCTTCGTTTTTGAAATTCCAATAATAGCACGGAGAATCGGGTAGATATCCAATCTTTTCTGGTGAACGCCAAGACGGGCATATTCATGAATGATCTGACCATGTACTGCGTGAGTCGCGTATTCGCGCAGGAACATGCCTGATATTCCGGTGTAGAGTTCCGGTCCATTGGCTGTGTCGTGCGAAAAACGGAGAACGGCATGTTCGAGCCACCGTTCGGTCGGGCCGGTCGAAAGCATTTCCGGATGATGCTCGGTCAACCACATCTGGTGGTGCACCGGTCCTGATTGGGCGGCAAATGAGATAACACCGTCCAGGGTCAGATTTTCTCCGGTCTCAATATGGCTGTAGGGTTTGCCGAGAAGATTGTTTCCGGTTGACAGCGGTTTTCTTCTGTTATCGAAATAGGTTGATTGTATCTTGCTTTCGTGGCCGCGAAGAAGGTTGTGTGGATCACAGATATAGAGTTCCGAGTCAACGTCGAGCTGATAGATGACGGCAACTTTGCTGGATCCGGAAAAAGTACCAAGTCCGTCCCTGACGCCTGAAAGGATATCGGTGACGATCTTTTTGATGAAATCAGTGTTGTTCCGTGTCATGTTCCGTTTGTATGGAAACATCATTGCAAGCGGTTGCTTCTCGGCTGCGGTGCTCTCTTTTACCTGTTTTTAAGGTATGAGACAGCAGGACCGCCGACCAGACAACTTTTCCTCTGTCACGTTGTCCGGGGCATTATACATCTGTTACCGCTTTGGTGTAGCTTTTTTCTGACAATCCAGGAAAGATTTTTTAGATAAATGGCGGGTGAAAGCCTGGAGAAAGGTGGGGCATGGAATTCTGTCAACAGGCTGCCTCCGTTGTTTCAGCGGCAGCCTGCATGAATGGTGATCAGTCGTTGACTGTTATTCACTAGAACCGATGATGAACCCAGTTCTGGCCATGGTCTTCTTTATAACGGTAATGTCCCGGTACGAAGTGGTCATCGTGCCAACGGTTGTAGTCGGGGCCTTCACTGCTGCTGAATTCATATGTATCCGATACGAGTTCCCAGCCGTTACGGGTTTTACAAACGATTCCGTATAACTTTCTGGGTTTGCCGTTAATGGTTCCAAGAATTTCAGCCTCCTTGCATTTTCTTCTGATTGGCCGATAGTGAACAGGAACCTGTTCGACCTCTTCATAATAGTAGGTAGATTCAGATATATGCTCCTCCTGATAAATCTCCGGCTGATGTTCAATATGGGGCCGATGCATGTGGCGATGGTGATGAATACGATGTGGTTTTTCCATCTCGCTGCCGATGATTAAACCAAGCATACTGCCGATAGCGGTACCGACGAGGGTTGATTCGGTATCTCCGCCGATTGCCTGCCCCATCAGGGCGCCACTGCTTGCTCCAAAAAAAAGTCCACCCATTGTACTTTTATCTGACGCCTGGACGTTGGTGGCTGCGAGGGTAATTGCCGCTGCTAATAGTACTTTTTTCATAACCGCCTCCTGTTTGTTTTGTTAAGTGGTGTTGTCTTTCCTTCCTTGTAAGTCAATTTGTTGTCAAAAAAAAGTTGATATCAGGTGATGTTGACTAGACTTGACCCGATGTCTATGTGTAACTATATGTAAATATATAATAAATTGTTTTTTTTCGAGGATGGAGACAGCGACAGGTGACCACGTGGATACGGCCCGTTTTTTCAGGAAAATGGTCGGCAGAGAGGAGTCTTTTGACTCGTAACGGGATGGTTTGAAATAATCGCTTTACGGATACATAGTCAGATGCCCACTGCGCTTATCTGGCAGCTTCGATTTCGATCATCCCTTTGCGCGGGTCGTGATAACGGACCCGGGCAGTCAATTGGTCGAGGTTTACCGGTTGTGTGAGACAGACCGAGATCAATTGTTGGCCGGCACCGACTTTTTTGAACAGCCATTTCACGCTATTGTTTTTCTTGTTTATTTTGGATGGATCCGGAGCAGAGCCGGTCAAACGAACACTGCCAGGAAGGAACAGGTGAACAATGAGTGATGCCGGCGGCGGGGAATCAATATTCAGGACGATGGCCACGCAGTTATTCTCCCCCTCAAGCAGGCGTGAGGTGACTGAGGCTCCACGAGCGCTGCCGTTTAACGGCAGCAGGATCACGGTAGATACGAACAATAATGAGCAGCTGATAACAAAAAGCGTTTTTCCGGTGTATGGCATGATGTCTTCCTCTTTATTCAATGATTGAAAAGGTCTGTTTCTCCGGTTGCCAGATATACCCTTCGCCAAGCCATATCTCTTCGAGCAGATCCATATCGATGCCGGTGATACCTTCAGGGCCGGTAAGATCGTAGACCATCAGGATTTCTTCATCACTGATTCTGTTGTCGCCATTGGTATCTGCCCAGTGATGAAGAGAAGAAGCGGAGCTGTTGTCGCCGGAAACAGGTATCCTGGATTCGCTTGAAATCCCTATTTTCAAAAGCCCCTGAAAGTGCAGGGTTCCCTGGTAGGACTTTTCGGTTTTAAGGGAATAGGCAAAAAGAGCAGGGCCTGAAATCTTGCTCAACCACTGAACGGCATGATCGTTTTTATTGGTTGATGCCTGTGGCAGTGCCGCGGTCAGTTCTGTTCCGGGGGGCAGGTTATCGCGCAGTATCATTGAAATCGGCTCTTCGGAAGTTCGGTCAATCCTGATGAAAACCGGAAACGGCATACCGGGGATAAAGTGGGGTGGAACCGTGCGGGTAACGGTTATCCCCGTATTTTTGTCTTCTCCGGGAGGGATGAAGATGATAACGGCGATGACGATCGTGGCAATAAGGGCACACAGGCAGAGACATAACAGGACGATGAGACGTTTGCTGCGGTCAGCTGAGCTGCCTGTCTTGATTGTATCCTCACGGGTTGTCTGTGTCGGTTCTTTTCCTCTTTTTTCAGAATGGGCCGTTTTTTTGTCGTCAGTTTCTTGTTCTGTTTCGAGGATCTCTTTCAGTTCAACTTCCAGTGCCTGGGCGAGTTTAATGCCGTTTTCCTGTTTGATCGTCGGATATCTTTTGTTTTCCCAACGGGAAACCGTGTCGGTCGTTACTGCTACCGCCGTAGCAATATAGAGCTGGGTGAATCCTTTCTGTTCTCTGATTCGCCTTATTTTAGATCCGTCAATGCGGATCATGACCGGTCCGCCGGGATAGATCGTTTCATTCATAAGCGCTGTCACTATCGAATAATGGGTTGGTAACGGTCGTCTGAAATGACCTTAGCACAAATTCAGTTATTTGCCACTATCAGATCGTACCGGACATCGGCCCGATATGGACCATCAGGGTTTCCATATCTGTCGATGTCGGATGTTTCTGCACAGAAAAGCGTGTTAGCATTACTCTGAACGCGGAACAAGACAACCGTTCTGCACAGATAAAAGGAGATAAAAAATGAAAAGATTGATCATGATACTGCTGGCAGGAAGTTTGATCGCAACAGGGGCAAACGGGGTTTTTGCAGCGAGTGACCGTTGTACCGTCATCGAGGCGGATGGTAACAGGTTGATTCTCGAATGCAGGAAAGAGACGGAAACAGTATTTAATCCGGGCAGCGGTGTTAAAATAAAGACTGACCGTAAACGTGGTTCGATGGAAGGGTGCTGAAGCTACCAGTCGAACCGGGCGACATTGTCGAGTGCATCGATTTTGGCAAGACGGACCGTGACCGTTTCGCCGGGAACAGGAGGTGGTACCCTGGTGGCGGGCAGGTCGATATCCATCAGGATTTCGGGAAGCAGGAGATGTATTCTCTTTTGTCCCCGTTCAATCACCAGGGCCTCGAAGCACTGATTCTTTCTCTCTTCGAGATATTTCAGCAGCCAGAAGCGATGGCGCTGCTGTTTGACGTTGTTGGCGGTTGCCAGCGTTCTGGTGATTACCGATGTAAAATCTTTGCACATCTCATGGGTGAAACAGAGGTCTCGTCTCCGGATCAGATTGTTTAACTGGTGTTGCATGACGAGGTCAAGCAGTCTTCTGATTGGTGATGTTATCGTCGTGTAACAGGAGACACCGAGGCCGCTGTGTGGTTTTGCTTCGGTCAGCAGTTCACCGCGCGGCAGGTGTTTTCGCTGCAGGGTGTTCTGAAAAAGATCGTCATCTTCACCATGAACATAGCGTTTCTGAATGGTCCCCTGTGATCTGAAGAGTCCGGGGATCATACGGTCACTGATATATTTTGCCACCTGAGTATTGGCGAGAATCATCATCTCGGAGATAATGGTTCGGGCCGGTGTGTTTGACTTACCCAGACAAACGTGTACTTTTCCGGCGGGATCAATGTGAATATTGACATCGGGGAATGGCAGTAAAAGTGCACCAGACTCGATCCGCTTTTTCCGAAGCTTTTTTCTGAGCATGTCAAGGAGTAAAAGTTCCGGATCACTGTCTACCATTTTGTCGGCTTCTTCGTAGGTCAGACGTCGTTTTACCGTGATAATGGATGGCATGATACGAACAGAAAGCACATCCGCTTCCGGAGAAAGCAGGATCATATGGCTGAAGGCCGCTCTGATTTCGTCCTGGATCAGGCTGCAGATTCCCTGAGAAAGGTGTCGCGGCAGCATGGGAATTTGTCCTTCCGGGAAATAGATCGCTGTTCCCCGTTGCATCGCTTCCTGAAACAGCGCGTCGCCGGGCCGGACATAATGGGCGACATCAGATATATGGATGCCGACAAGGTAATTTCCATCCTGCTCCTCTATGGTGAGTGCATCGTCAAAATCAAGGGTTGTAACGCCATCGATCGTAAGCGGCGACAGGTTGGTCAGATCGACACGATCAGGGTCCTTGAACAGGGCGTCGTTACCACTTTGTAATATGGCCTCGGCAAGCTGACGTGCCTGGACACTGAAAGAGACCGGGAGATTTTGTCTGAGCAGCGGTATGTTGGTCGTGCGGTTCCAGATTCCTCCCTTTATCAGCAGATGATAGGGATCGTGAGGCTTGTTACATCCTGCTTTCTTCAGGACTTTTCGGGCAAGATCGGCGGCTGGGGCATCGGTGCCATGAAGATAGTAGTCCTGGATGGCGTCCAGAATCTGTTCTTCTCTTTCGCTGTATGGTTCAGCAGCGATTTTACCACTATTGATCCTTTCGAGCAAAGCGGCTCCGGTGGCAATCAGTACCTCTTTTTCTGCTTCCTTTTCCTGTTTTATCTTCAGTTGTTTGACCAGTTCCGGGGAGTGGACCTTGATCTTTCCTTCACGGAACTTGAAGAACAGTTTATCGGAAAAAACCGAGCGCAGGAATGCGGAAATATCGTTATCATCAACGGAACGGCCAAATGACAATTCTGCGAGAAAAGCGGGTTCGAACGTATCGCTTTTTTCTTCACAGGTCAGTTCCCACAATAGCTCGAGATCTATTTTTTCGGTAAGTGCATGCCTTTTTTCGTTGGTGTCTTTCAATAAGCGGATCAAACTGTCGCGATCTAAGCCATGTTCGTATGATGCATGAGAACAATGGACGATCCGGGATACCGGAAGATTCAGTTCACGACCATTCTGGTTGAACAGACGTACTCGTTTCGGCTGAATTTCAGTTACAAAGGCACAGATAAATCTTCCGTTATCGAGGTATTCGATAAGCTTGCCGGAACTGATCGTAAAAAGAGGCATACCAACAGAGAACTGAAAAAAACGATTCGCATGAGCGGAACTATCTTGAGAATAATCAAAAGACGTGACAAAGCCGACCGGACCGTTTACAGGAGTCATCAGGTCCTGTACAGATATCGGGTGGGCTCAGGCTGCTGCCGAAAGTGCGGATACCGGCAATAGTGCTGGAATCTTTTCCTTGATTATGTCTGCATAGGGTGCTTATCCGTATTTTTCAGATTTTTAAACTTTTAATATTTTTCGCTCAATAATCATAGTATAGTTTAATTTCAACTTTTCACCACCTCTAATGCGGCTTATTGTGGAAATATTTGAAAAAAAAGAGCAAAATCATGGATCATGATAGTGTTATATCCGGTATGGCAGCTCTGGTTGGCCCTCCGAACGCCGGTAAATCCACCCTGCTGAACACCTTGCTGGGACAGAAAATCTCGATTGTTACGCCCAAACCGCAGACAACAAGAAACAGAATAGCCGGTGTCCTCAATGAAAAGGAGTATCAGATTGTGCTGCTCGACACACCGGGTTTGCATCGATCACGTTCACCACTCAATGCTGAAATGGTTAGAATCGCCCTGGAAAGTCTTGTCGATGTTGATGTGGTTGTTTTTATGATCGATGTTTCACTGCCGCTTCCGGAAAAGGTAAAAAAGAAAAAAACGGAAGAGTATCGTTCTTATTTTGCAACAATTTGCTGCCCGGCAATCCTGTTATTGAATAAAATAGACCTTATTGACCGTGAACAACTGCTGCCGTTGATTGATGCCTATGCCGATCTTTTCCCGTTTAAGGCAATTATCCCCGTTTCCGCGCTCAGAGGTGATGGTACCACGTTTCTGATCGAGAACCTGCTTTCCTTGATGCCGATCGGACCGCGTTATTTTCCCGAGGATATACCAACAGATGCCAGTGAACGGTTTTTAACGGCGGAGATTATTCGTGAGAAACTGTTTCTGCAGACGGGACAGGAAATTCCATATGGTTCGGCCGTGATGGTTGATTCGTTCAAGCAGGATCCGATTACCATGAAGGTAACGATTCATGCAACCATATACCTTGAGCGAAAATCACAAAAAGGTATTGTCATTGGTCGGGGGGGATCCAAACTGAGAAGCATTGGCATTGAAGCGAGAAAGGATATAGAAGAGCTGTTGATGACAAAAGCAGACCTGAGGTTATGGGTGAAGATCAAGAAAAACTGGACGAAGAATGACAAGTTCCTTCAGGAGTTAGGGCTTCAGGGTGCTTCATCCCGCCGATAGGATGTATAGAGAACAAGGCTTTTCAAAATATTGAAAGCAGTGCGGAGCTGATTGTCTTTTTCCAGTTTTTTTTGTATTCCCTCGGTTACAGCAGAGGTGCCGGTATCTTCCGAACCGTTTTCATTGTTGAAGTGATTACTCAGGTCTGTTTCCCGAAAAAAATCCTTTTCCGTTTTATCGGTGTCGGGTTTCACATAGGCAAGAGAGGCGACCTCGACATCGGGGACGATACCTGTTGCCTGAATCGATCTTCCTTTCGGGGTATAATAACGGGCCGTTGTCATGCGCAGTCCTGCACCGTTACGCAGCGGAATAACGGTCTGAACCGAACCTTTACCAAATGTGTTTGTGCCGACAATAACAGCGCGCTGATGATCCTGAACGGCTCCTGCCACAATTTCAGAGGCGCTGGCCGAACCTTCGTTTACCAGAACAACCATCGGACACGAAAGAGACGGACCTGTCTGGTGTGCTTCATAGGTGATATCCTGCTTTTTGTTTCTGCCTCTTGTGTAGACAATGAGTCCTTTTTTGAGAAAGATATCGGCAATGCTTACCGCCTGGCTCAGGAGCCCCCCCGGATTATTTCTCAGGTCAAGGACGAGCCCTTTCAGTTGCCCTTTCTGTTGCAGAGTATCAAGCGCCTGTTTGAACTCCATGGTGGTATTGTTCTGAAAGTTTGAAATACTGATATAACCAAATCCGGGCATAAACTCATATGATTTCACCGAATGGAGCGGGATTGTATCTCTTGTCAGGGTAATGTCTCGTAATTCTTTTTCTCCTTCACGATAAATCGAGATGGTCACTTTGGTTCCTTTTTCACCCCGCAGCAGCTTTACGGCATCGAGCGGCGTCTTGTTTCTGGTTGGTTCTCCGTTAATTTTGACTATCTTGTCACGGGCTTTGATACCGGCCCGGGCAGCAGGGGTATCCGCAATTGGGGAAATCACGGTGATCACATGATCACGCAGGGTTATTTCTATACCGATACCGGTGAACGATCCCTGGGTTTCTGCCTGAAATTCCTCGTAACTTTCGGGTTTCAGATAGGATGAATGGGGATCAAGCGAAAGCAGGAGTCCGGTGATTGCTCCTTCTACCGCATCCCTGGTGTTAATTTCCTCAACATAATTCTCCTGGAGAATGCTTAAGATATTGGCGAATGTTTCAAGCTGCCGATAGGTGTCTGTTTCCTGAGCGGAATTATCTTCAGCCAGACAAAAAGGACTGCAGGCAAACAGCAGCAGAAAACTAAGAAAGATTGTTTTGAAGGGACGGTTGCTTTTCATAGGATGAATATCAGGTTTTGTTTTTGACCTTCAGGAGTTCCTTGTTGATCCAGTTGAGTGGATTCAGTAAGGTGGCACCATGCCTGATTTCGAAATAAATTCCTTCATTTATCAGGGTCGCCGTTTCTCCGGTAATGCCGATTGAACTGTTTTCCTTGATCTGTTGTCCTTTTTTGACCAGCAATTGTTCGATTCGAGAGGTGACTGTGTAATACTGATAACCGTGATTAATAATAACGGAGTTACCAAAGCCGCGCAAATAGCCGGAAAAAACGATTTCTCCGTCGTGAACGGCATGTACCATCGTCCCGGGAGGAGCGGATATGGCAATTCCCTTGGAAATGGTTTTGATACCGAGCCGGTTTGTGGTTTTTTCGTTAAATCGGGTCACCAGTTCACCGGTAACCGGTATCGGCATTTTTCCTTTTTTCAGTAAAAATGTCTGGTTCAGCAGATCATCTTTTTTCTGAAGAACCTGAAGGGAGGAGGTCAGGGTTTTCTCCGCCTGTTTCATTTCAGCTATCGCCTTTTGATGAAGTTGTGCCTGGGTCTTTATTCGGGTGAGGAGTACTTCTTTTTCCTGTTTGATGACCTTGATTTTTCTCTGCTCTTCTGCATTTTGGGCAATAAAGTCTTTAAGGAGCGCCTCTTCGATCTCCATGGTTTCGACGGATCGCTCAAGTTCGTCGATGGTATGCCGGTAGGTAGCAATGACGTTTTCATCGTAGGTGAGCAGACTTTTGAACGAATCATGGAAGTTGAGAAGTTCCGGCAGTGTCCTGGTCGAGAAAGTGACATTGATGAAACCGATATTTCCCATTTTGTAATAGGCCTGAATCCGTTTCTGCAGATGTTTTTGAACGGCAGTTTTTTCCTGGTTTGCTCGGTTAAGTTCCTTTCCTTTGACCATGATCAGCTCTTTCTGAACATTCATCCGACTTTCGAGAACACGCAGCTTTTCTTTCTGTTCAAGTAGCCGTGTATCGATATCCTGCAATTCGGCAAGCAGGTCTCTTTCCTGTTTTTTTGTTTTACGGGCTTCTTCCTGTTGCTTTTTTATACCTTGCTGAAGTCGGCGAATATTTATCCGGTATTTTTTGATCCCCTGTTCGACGTTTTTTTTCTCAGCCGCGTATTCGCTGGAAAAAGCAGCAGTGCCAGTGAACAGTGAAAGAAACAGCAGCAGACAGCAGCTTGCGATGATACGGCCGTGTCGGGTTTCAGAAGGGGTGTATGGGTGCGTAGAGCCGGTCATGGGTCTGTGAAGACTTATATTTTGAGAAATCTTTGCATTGAACGGTAGCTGCCGACGGCACAGAGCAAAATTGAGACGATCAGGATAATAGCTATGGTGGACGGATTGAAAAACGCAAACTCAAAGATGGTCAGGATGCCCGGTCCGGCAAATTTGATCTTGATCCAGTGAAAGAGGCTGTAAAGGGAAATGATGCCGATAGTGGAACCGATAAAACCCTGGAGAATTCCTTCAATCAGAAATGGGGTGCGAATATAGTTATTGGTGGCTCCAACCAGTCTGAGCAGTTCGAGTTCGGATTGTCTGCCGAGGATGGTCAATCGTATGGTATATGAAACCATGAAAACCGATGTAAGAATGAGCAGACCGCCGCTTAACAGAACAATGATGGAGATCAGGCGGGTGAAATAGTAAAATCGTTCAATCCAGTCCTGTCCATATTGTACTTTAATGGTGCCGGGAAGCTTGCTCAGGTATTCAGAAAACAATTTGACCTGACTCAGGCTTCTGAGATTTTTCAACGGAATGACTTCAATCGATGCAGGCAGGAAATCCTGGGGCATATCGTCAAGCACATCACGATTGCCCCCGAGCTGCTCAGAAAATCGTTCGTAAGCTTCTGTCCTGGAGATGAACCTGATTTCTTCAACTTCATCAAAAGCGAGGATCTTTCTTTTCAACTGGGTCTGCATTTCCGGCCCCGGTTCCTCTTCCAGGTAGACGATTAACCTAAGGTCGTCACCGAGTTTGTCACCGACGCGGAGCATATTGTTGTATACGAGGTAAAAAAACGCAAAGATCAATACCGAAAGACTGACCGTTAGCAGGGTCATAAACTGTGAGGGCCAGGTTTGCCGGAGGTTTCTGCCGACTTGTCTTGAAACCGCAAACCAGAAATTCATGATGCCGCCCCCTCTCTGACCAGGTGCAGCTTGCCGCTTCGCAGTTCCATGATCCGATGATGTGTGTTCTGGTAGATGGAATGGTCATGGGTAGCAATGACAACGGTGGCTCCTGAGTTGTTACATTTTGTCAGCAGGGTCATGACCCGTTCCGTCGTTGTCGCATCAAGATTGCCGGTCGGCTCGTCAACAAGAATAAGCATCGGTGAATTGGCAACGGCCCGTGCCAGGGCGACCCGTTGCTGCTCACCACGGGAAAGCTCGCCGGTGATCGTGTCATGTTTATCCTGAAGGGCAAGTTGCTCGAGGAGATCTTTGACTCTTTTTCGGATGCGTTGCGGTTTTTTGTACGAAACTTCCATTGAAATGGCGACATTCTCAGCAACGGTACGATCGGTGAGAAGCTTGAAATCCTGATAGGCGACCCCGATTTTTTGCCTGATTCTGGCAAGATTCCTGCCTCTGGTCCTCTGAATATCGAGCCCGTTAATCTCTATCAGACCATTGCTCGGTGTTTCCATATTGCACAGAAGCTTGAGAAGGGTTGTCTTGCCGGCGCCACTCATTCCGATCAGGAAAAACATTTCGCCTTTGCTGATCGATAACGAAACGTCGGAAAGAGCGATAATGTCAGGGGGATAGATTTTTCCGACCTTGATCATTTCGATCATGGAGCCGTTTGTGTTGATTGCTGTCATGAAATACGTATACCTTTTCCCTGTGAGGAATGATCAGTGGAGTCTAAAAAAACAGGTCACCAATAATAACCTTTCGAAATTAATAAAATAAGGGAGTTATGTCAAATTTAAAGGCTGTGGCCCGGATTTGATTGTAGAAATAAAAAGAATTTTCCACAACCTGCTTTTTAAGAAGCTGTTGATAATATTAGCTATTATCAGGTGTTCACCCGTATGCGTTAAAATGGTCTTGCAACTTGAATTGGTGGTGGTAAGCTTGAACGTTCTGTCTAAAAAAGGAGTTTTATCCCGTTATCGACAGGAACATAGCTGGATAACAAAAAAACGAGATAGTGATAAAGAGGAGATTGTTATGGATTATCGGGCATCGCTCAACCTGCCCCAGACATCATTCAAGATGAAAGCCAATCTGACCCAAAAAGAGCCTGTGATGCTCAAACAATGGGAAAAAGAAGGGCTTTACCAGAAAATCAAGGATCATTGTCAGGGACGGCCTTTATTTGTCCTCCATGACGGTCCGCCCTATGCCAATGGTAATATTCATCTTGGAACGGCCTTTAACAAGATTTTAAAGGATATTGTTCTCCGATCCAGGAGAATGGCTGGATTCAATGCTCCCTATATTCCGGGATGGGATTGTCATGGGCTGCCGATTGAACACAATGTTGACAAGGAACTTGGAGACAAGAAAAAAACGATACCGGTTCTTTCGAAGAGAAAAGCCTGTCGTCGTTATGCGGAGAAATGGATAAAGATTCAGAAGAAAGAATTCAAGCGGCTTGGTGTCATTGGCGACTGGGAACAGCCCTATCTGACCATGAATCATGACTACGAAGCGGCAATTGCCCGGGAATTCAACAGGTTCCTGTTTTCCGGTTCTGTTATCAGATCGAAAAAGCCGGTATACTGGTGTTCAACCTGTACGACGGCTCTTGCTGAAGCCGAAGTAGAATATCACGATCATACATCTCCATCAATCTATGTGAAATTTCCGGTTGTCTCAGATCTTTCAGCGGTTCACCCAAAGCTGACCGGTGATGACCTGTCCTTTGTTATCTGGACCACGACACCATGGACGCTGCCGGCAAACCAGGCCATTGCCCTGCATCCTGATTTTGTATATGCGGCGGTGCGGGTTGGAGACGAGCGGTTGGTCATTGCGGCTGAACGTGTTGAAAAGGTGATGCAGGAATGCGGTTTTTCAGAATATGAAATTGATTGTACCTTCTCCGCTGGTGGATTGGAACATAACTATTGCAAACATCCGTTTATGGATCGGCAATCACTGATCGTTCTTGCCGATTATGTTACCCTTGATGCAGGTACCGGCTGTGTCCATACCGCTCCCGGACATGGCACCGATGACTACCTGACGGGGGTGCGTTATCAGCTTGATATCATGTCGCCGGTTGATGATGAAGGATACTATACAAAAGAGGCGGGTGTTTATGAGGGAGAACAGATTCCCCAGGTAAACAGCACAATCAATGCTGATATGACCGCAGCCGGTTTCCTGATTGGAGAGGATCGAATCAATCATTCTTATCCTCACTGCTGGCGGTGCAAAAAGCCGGTTATCTATCGGGCGACACCGCAATGGTTCATCTCGATGCAGGAGAATGATCTGCGCAGAAAATCTCTGGAAAATATCGAACGGGTTACCTGGACTCCCGGCTGGGGAATGCAGCGTATTTACGCAATGATTGAAAATCGTCCAGACTGGTGCCTGTCACGTCAGCGCTCATGGGGCGTGCCGATCACCGTTGTCAGCTGTAAGGATTGTGGAGAGATTGTCAGGGATAAAGAGATCAGCAGGCGAATCGATGATCTGTTCCGCAAAGAAGGAGCGGATGCCTGGTTCAGTCATGATCTGGAAGATTTTCTGCCCGATGAACTGGCTTGCAGTTCCTGCGGCTCGACCCGTTTTTCCCGGGAAAATGATATTCTTGATGTCTGGTTTGATTCCGGGGTGAGCCATGCGGCGGTGTGTGAAGCGCGTGATGAACTTGACGTTCCTGCTGACCTCTATCTTGAGGGAAGTGATCAGCATCGCGGCTGGTTTCATTCGGCCTTGCTTACCAGCGTCGGTACCAGAGGCAGAGCGCCTTATAAAGGGGTATTGACGCATGGCTATGTGGTCGACGGCCAGGGAAAAAAAATGTCTAAATCGGTTGGTAATGTCGTTGCTCCTCAGGAAGTTATCGAAAAATATGGGGCAGAGATCCTCCGCTTGTGGGTTGCCAGTGAAGACTATCGGGATGATATCAAGGTCTCCGATGAGATTTTGAAACAGGTTTCCGATTCCTATCGCAAGATCAGGAATACCATTCGTTACATGCTCGGTAATGTGAGTGATTTTCATCCAGAAACCGATACGGTCCCTGTCTCTGAATTACATGAGCTGGATCGTTGGGCTTTGTCGAGATATGAGGAATTGAAGCGTAAGATTACCGCAGCTTATGACGCATATGAATTCCATTCCATTTATCATCATCTCAACTATTTCTGCGGTACAACGATGAGTGCATTTTATCTCGATATTCTCAAAGATCGGCTCTACGTGTCTGCACCGGATTCAAAGGAACGCCGTGCTGCTCAAACCGTGCTTTATCAGGTCCTCGATGGTATGCTCAAACTGATGTCGCCGATCCTCTGTTTTACCGCTTCTGAAGCCTGGGATGCGTTATACAGACGATCCCCTCAGGATGACCTGGAAGGATCTGTTTTTTTCAGCGACTTTCCCGCTCCAGACCAGCAGGTTCTGGATGATAAAGCTGAACAGTGCTGGAAACGGCTGATTGCGGTGAGGTCCGAAATAACCAAGGCGCTGGAGATTGCTCGGGCCGAAAAGATCATTGGTCATTCTCTTGAGGCGAAAGTTCTGATCGGTGCAGATGAAGAGCTGCTGTCGTTTCTGACTGGTCAGTGGCAGATTCTAAAGGATATTTCAATTGTTTCTGAACTCATTGCTGTTGCCGACAATACGTTTGGAGATGCGAAAACGTACCAGAGTGAAGAGATGGATGGACTGGTTATCGCAGTGCAACCGGCATCCGGAGAAAAATGTGAACGCTGCTGGACACGTGCGGTAAGTGTCGGCACCAATAGTCAGCATCCGACAATCTGTGATCGGTGCAGTACGGTGCTGGCAGAAATTGAAGCTGCTTAGGACTGGGGCGGGCTGTGCGACTCTATTCTGTCATTTTTCTTGTCGTCCTGGTTTTAGACCAGGTGAGTAAATTCTGGATTGTTTCAACGTTTGCACTTTATGAAGGGCGAGCTGTCATCCCGGGTTTTTTCAATCTGGTCTATGTGACCAATAAAGGCGCGGCTTTTTCTATGCTTGCATCGATTGAGTCGCCGATCCGCCACTATTTTTTTGTTATTGTTAACAGTGCTGCGGCTATCGGTCTGACCATAGCGGCCCTGAAGATGAAAGAGATCGGAAAACGGTACCCACTGTCTTTGGCGCTGATTGCCGGTGGTGCCGTTGGCAACCTTGTTGATCGTATCAGGTTTGGTGCGGTTATTGATTTTCTTGACTTTTTTTTTGGCAATTATCACTGGCCGGCATTTAATGTCGCTGATTCTGCGATCTGTATAGGGGTGACCATTCTGTTTATTGCACGGCTGGTTGATGGCAACGCGAATAACGAGAGTAACTAATGAAAATAGCACTTTTGTTCCCGGGACAGGGCTCCCAGTTCATCGGTATGGCAAAGGAGTTTGTTGAACGTGAGTCGGCCTGCAATGCGGTTATGGAAACGGCGGAATCCCTTTGTGATTTTCCGATTCGAAAGAGGATGTTTTCCGGACCGATGGAAGAACTTACCCGGTCTGCTGTATTGCAGCCGGCCATTACCGTCGCTAATCTGGTCTGCCTGCAGGCCTTGCGGCAAAGGCTGTCTGACAAGGTGGAAATTTCCTGTTGTGCCGGTCACAGTCTTGGTGAGTATGCGGCATTGGCTGCAGCCGGGGTGATTTCCTTTGAAGATGCGATACGGCTTGTTGAGCGTCGTGGTTTTTATATGGGGCGGGAAGGCGAAAGAAACCCCGGCGGTATGCGGGCGGTACTCGGCCTTGGTGTGAGGGACGTGGAAATGGTGGTGAACGGGTATCGCGGCGATGGTGTTGTTACCGTTGCCAACTATAATACGCCGCAGCAGCTTGTCATCTCTGGAAACAAAACAGCGCTTGACATTGTTTCAGAAAAAATAAAGGAGAAAGGTGGAACCATAATCCCGTTAAACGTGAGTGTTGCCAATCACAGCCCGCTCGTTGCTGAAGCAGCGAACGATTTTGCCGCTTTTATGAAAGCAATTCCTTTCAACAAGCCGAACGTACCGATTTATGTAAATGTCAGTGCGGGTCGGGAAAGCGATCCTGTTGAAATAAAGCGGTTGATGGCACGACAGATTGCCGCTCCGGTACGCTGGTGTGAAATTATTCAGGCGATGCTTGATGACGGGGTGGATACCTTCATTGAAACGGGACCAAAAAACGTTCTGAAAGGGATGATGCGCAGGATTGTGCCGAAGGGCAAAAAGGTCACATCGGTTCAATTTGATACACCGGACACTCTCGACAGCTGTCTGGCAAAAACTGGTTTGTAGGCGCCCGGAGAACGGGTGGCAGAGGGCGTGGGAAAGGAAAAAAATTGCCTGAGTTGTACATACTATCGGGTAAAGGATATTTATACAGGCCGCTGCAGAATCGACAAGGCAGGGCTCCAGAAGGACAGGCTGCCGATGATGGCGCATCATGATGTCTGTGATCGCTGGGAGGATGCCGGGCAGAATTATTATATTCGCTGCGGCTGGGTGAAATCGATGAAGATGAAAAGGGAAGAGAAAGAAGCAGGCTGACACGCTGTATCCTGTGATCTTCGTTGTTATCGTTCCCCTCCCGCCACTTACATACATTAAAAACCTTCTCTTTCCTGGTTTTCAGGCCACTGTCACATAAGGTGTCTTTGACATCAAAAATCAGCAACCAACACTATACCTGCCGACCTGATTCTGCCAAAATTAGGCCCAGAATTACACGCAGCTGTAGCGACAGGAGCTCGGGCAAAGGGTAAAAGCATTAACCAGAGGGCGCGGATGCTCTCAGAAAAGCAGCTCACGTCTAAGGTTTGTTTCGTGGTAACACCTTAATAATGAGTTGAAAATATCTGCTTGGAGTGGAACGCACTCTGTTCCTGATTTCCAACAAGTCGTTTCACCGGATTCGTTTCACTCGCCGGTCAAATCTGCGTTATGTGGTCCCCAAAAAACACCTCGAGTAGAACACTTTTTAAAAGTACCAATTAATGGTACTATGCTCGCATGAAGAAAAACCACCAGAAAATATTAGAACGCACCTTTGCAAGACCTGTAAGTAGAAGCATTAAATGGTAAGATATAGAGGCACTTTTTCTGGAACTTGGTGCAGAAATATCTGAAAGGGAAGGGGCGCGTATTGGAGTTAAACTTTTTTTTAAAATCCAGGTTTTTCACCGACCGCATCCAAGTCCCGATACAGACAAAGGAGCTATAGCAAGCATACGAAAATGGTTTGAAAGAAATGGGGTGAAGCCATGATGAACACGATGGAGATTCAGGGATATAAAGCAGTAGTAAAATATGATCCAGAAATTGAAATGTTTCGTGGAGAGTTTACTTCACTGAACGGAGGGGCAGATTTTTATGCAACCAATATTGCAGAACTCCGCAAAGAAGGTGAAACATCTCTGAAAATCTTTTTGAAAATGTGTCAAGAAGAAGGAATTGAACCGAAAAAACAATATTCCGGGAAGTTCAATTTACGGGTATCTCCAGAACTACATGCTGATGTAGCAACAAAAGCTGCTGCAGAAGGTAAGAGTTTAAATCAGTGCGTAGCCGATATTCTTAAAGAAGCAGTGCACAACTGAAAGCATCACATAACAAGTCGTTTCAAGGGACGGCGTGAGGTTTACGATTTTTAGAGATTTATCGGCGGATCGGCAGTCAGTCTTTTAATCCAAGTACTGGGGTAAAATCCCGCCGCCCCTGAGTTCACCGTTAGGGCAACTCATGTATAAAGAAGCAGAAGAACAAATATCAAAAGGATTGAGCCCATTTCCCCGGTTTCTGCTTGGCAGCGTTTCAGGATTGTTTGGGGTTATGATGATTCTGATAGCGCCACCCACTGATAAAGAGATTTATTTTTATATATTTGGTGGGTTTTGCTTGGTTATCTGTTTGG